>ULTD01072833.1_pt1 | contig 11918 bp, 8 predicted proteins | sample 1957321 | NCBI WGS metagenome assembly ULTD01 (sample SAMEA4835726, study PRJEB28245) | human gut metagenome | biome: gut microbiome; material: fecal sample | place: Denmark | collected 2008
CATAATAAGAACAAAATGTTGAAGGTGGATCATAGTGAATCCGACAATGCGAGCCTCTTTATAAAGAGTCCGCTGAACTATTTTATGGAAGGTACTAGTTATAATACGTTATGGGCTTACCGTATACATCGTATCGAGAATGGATATCCGGTAGCAGTGGATAAAGATGGAAATGATCTGGTGAAATTTAATGAAGACGGCACGGTAGCCAGTATCACTTCTGGTTCTTCGCTCAAAGGTACTGATGACTTGGTGAACCTTGGTTCGCTGACTCCGAAATTCAGCGGGTCAGTGGGGTTAAGATTCAACTATAAGAATTTTGATTTGAATGCATTCTTTGTGTATGCTGGTGGTAATAAGCTGCGTAACAGTGTATTAAAAATGGATGACCAGTTAGGTACTCAAACCTTGAAAGGAATTGCCAACCGTTGGACTGCGGATGATTCGAATGCACAGGTACGTATGTACCTCGATATACCGGCACAGGTGAAAACTTATGCCAGCACTTTCCAAGATTGGTGGCAATACGGTGACATCAATGTGAAAGATGCAGGTTATGTAAAATTGCGTAGCTTGAGTGTAGGGTATAACTTACCGTTTACGGTTTGCCAACACCTCCGCCTCTCTTCTCTGAAAGTGAAAGTGCAGGTAAATAATCTGTTTACCTGGTGTAAGGCAGGAAGTGATATTGATCCGGAAAGCTATGGAATGAATGACGGTACACGTGGCATCGCTTCTCCCAAGACTTACTCCATCGGATTATCAACAAGTTTCTAACCATTTTAAAAATATAAGATATGCGTAAATTACTTTATATATTGCCAGTTATTCTCATATTGGGTTTTGCAGCCTGTGAAAACTATGTGGATATTACTCCTACAGGCAAGAAAACGGTGGATTCTACTGATACTTATTATGAATTGATAGCCCTGCCCAACCGGGCCTACCATCCGGCAGCTTTTGCCTTGTTGAGCGATAATGTCTGGTCGAAAGAATCGAATATCATAGGTAATGAATTTATTTCATGGGATGGTATTAACATGACTTTTAATGAGGCAGCTAACCGGAAAGAGCTAAGTGATAACAATTTATATGAAAATTGTTATACATATATCCTACGGTCAAATATCGTAATTTCATTGGTTGATGCTAGTCTGGGTGATAAAGATGTTAAGGAATTGGCAAAAGCGGAAGCAAAGATCATGCGTGCCTGGGATCACTTTATTCTGATAAATACATTTGCGAAAGCATATAATCCGGAAACTGCAGCCACTGACGGTGGAGTTGCTATCATTGATAAATATGATTTGGAGGCTACTCCAACCAAATCTACGGTTGCTCAAGTATACGATTTTATTATTAAGGATATAGAAGAAGCGCTTCCTTATTTACAGGAAGAGCCGGTGAATGTATATCATCCGTCAAAAGCTTTTGGATATGCGTTGGCTGCCCGTGTTTATCTGTTCCATCGAGATTGGAAAAAAGCGAAAGAAGCTGCCGAAGAATCATTGAAGTTGAATAATACCCTGATTGATTATATTGATTTGGGAGCTAAAGGAGGTCCGACTAAGGTTACTACTTATGCCAAAGGCGGTAACCCGGAAGTGCTGAACTATGCTTATATGGGTGGTCCTACTGAAGTTTTGGCCTTTTGTTATGGTATGCTTAGCCCGGAGATGGTACAACTTTTCGGGCAGAATGATGAACGTTTGAACCAATTCTTTAAAACGAGTGACAACAGTATATACTACTTTGACGAAGGTTCAGGAGCTGCTTTGTGGAATACTTCGATTACTTATTCTAAGTTTCAGCCTATGTCTGTGGGAATGCGTACTGCCGAAGTTTACCTGATTCTGGCAGAAGCGAAAGCACGGCTGAAAGATATACCGGGAGCTGTCCAAACATTGAATCAGTTGCGTGAAAAACGAATCAAGGGAGCCGAAGCTGTATTGCCGGAACCTGCTACCGAACGTGCGATGGTGCAGGCAGTCATTGATGAGCGCCGTAAGGAGTTAATCTCCGGATTTAGTCGCTTCTGGGATTTGAAACGATACAATACGGAAGCTGATTACGCAAAGACAATCACCCGTACTTTCCCGCTGGTATCTACGGATGTCGAGAAAAAGACATATACGTTGAAGCCGGATTCACGGTTGTATATCATTCCATTCCCGTTGGCTGCCCGTGAAAAAAATCCGAACCTGACAATGAACACTAACGAATAAAAAAAATAAAGAGAAAACTATGCGAAAGATTTTGATGATGGCTGTGTTGGCGTTCCTGTCCTTGCAAGGTGTGGGAGCTCGTGCCAGTGGTATATCTCTTCTGGAAAGTGGAAAGAAGAAACTGGTAGCACAGGAAGATACGGTCAAGAAAGACACTGTTAAGAAAGTAACGGCTTATGAAAAACTGTTGAAAGATGGAGGAAGTGAATGTGAGGGTATGTTTACGGTACGCCACATCAAAGATAACTGGTATTTTGAAGTGCCGGATACTCTTTTAGGACGGTTGTTGTTGGCTGTGACCCGGTTTAAAGCAGTGCCACAGGGTTTCAAAATGCTTAGCGGAGAAGAGGTGAACCGGAGTGTTGTTTATTGGGAACAGCATGATGATAAGACTCTCTTTTTACGCGAATATGTGCAATCACAGTTTGCCCGTCCGGGTGATAACATTGCCGAGGCATTGAAACAATCGACTGTAGATCCTGTAATCTATAAGTTTGATGTAATCGGTAGAAATCCGGAGACTCAGGCACAGCTCATTGATGTATCAAAACTCTTTTTAGGTGATAATAAATTGTGTGGCTTTACCTCAAGCGACCGTTCCATTCTTGGCATCGGTACTTTAGCCCAGGACCGCACATTTATGGATACGATAAAAACCTATCCTATCAACGTGGAGGCAGTGACTTTGCGTACTTATAGTATTAGTGCTGGTAGACTACCGGCTGCACAGACTGGTTCGGTGACTGTGAAACTGAATACAAGCATCGTGATGTTACCCAAAGAACCGATGCAGCCACGGTTTGCCGATGACCGGGTGGGATTTTTCCAAAACTCGTTGACCGAATTTTCGGACGACCAGCAGACTACCGATCGTGGAGCCATCATCCAGCGCTATCGGTTGGAACCGAAAGATCCGGAACGTTACCGTCGGGGACAACTCTCCGAACCGAAAAATCCCATTATCTACTACATTGATCCGGCAACACCGAAGAAGTGGATACCTTATCTTAAAGCAGGTGTCGAAGACTGGAATACAGCATTTGAAGCTGCCGGATTCAAGAACGCTATAATAGCTAAAGAATGGCCGAACGATCCCAATATGAGTTTGGACGATGCGCGTTATAGTGTGATACGTTATCTATCCTCCGAAACGGAGAATGCTTACGGTCCGCGTATTGTCGATCCGCGTAGTGGAGAAATTATGGAAAGTCATATTTGTTGGTATCACAACGTAATGAACTTACTCAAAAAGTGGTATATGGTGCAGTGCGGGCCACTGGATAAGCGCGCACGCACGATGACTTTTGACGACAAATTAATGGGCAGTCTGATTCAGTTTGTCTCTTCACATGAAGTGGGGCATAGTATCGGCTTACGGCACAATATGGCAGCCAGTTCGGCTACTCCGGTAGAGAAACTGCGTGATAAAGCTTGGGTAGAAGCCAATGGTCATACGGTATCAATCATGGATTATGCGCGGTTTAATTATGTAGCCCAACCGGAAGATCGGATTTCCGAAAAAGGATTGTTCCCTCGTATCGGTGTTTATGACAAATGGGCTATCCAATGGGGATATCGCTATCGTCCGGAATTTAAGGATCCTTATAAAGAAAAAGACGTATTACGTGCCGAAGTAACCAAAAAACTGCGGGGAGATCATCGCTTGTGGTTTGTTGGTGATGAAGGAAAGGGATTTGATCCCCGTAGCCAGAGTGAGGACTTGGGCGACAATAATATGAAAGCCAATGAATACGGTATAAAGAACCTGAAAAGAGTGATGGAAAACATACTGACCTGGACAGCACAGCCTGACGGAGAGTACACTGACTTAACCACCATTTATAATTCGGTTCGTGCCCAACATCTGAAGTATACCCTGCAAGTGCAGAAGAACATAGGAGGACGCTATACCAATAATTTGCCGGATCTCAAAGTGCATGATTATCTGCCACGCAGTTTGCAGAAAGAAGCTGTTGAATGGTTGGGACGCAATTTGTTTGTAGCTCCACTCTGGCTCTACCCTGATGAAGTGGTGAGTCGTACCGGAGTCAAACCGGTGGATGAGATTCGTGACCGCCAAAGCTCTGTTGTAGCTTTGCTACTTGCACCGGGAATGTTGTATAATATTTACTCAACCTCATTGTGTTCTTCGGAATCGTATGCACTCGATGATTATTTGAACGATGTATTTACTGCAATATGGAAACCGTTGAATGATCCCAGTGAACTGGAGAATAATTTCCGCCGTCAGTTGCACCGGACTTATCTGGGGTTTGTCGAAGGAATGATTAAACCTAGTAGCAAAGATGGTGCCAATGCAAATCTGGCAATCAGCCGTTCTGATATTCAGCTTTTTGTAGAACAGCATTTAGATAAGATTGAAGAGTCAGTAAAAGAGCAACTTGCTGCTTCTAAGGAGGGAGATCTCAATTACCGGCATTATGCAGTATTGCTGCGCAACGTTCAGAAAATAAAAGAAGGATATTATGGAAAAGATGCTGATACGCGGTCTTCTGATAAATAGCTTTGAGGAAAACGAAGAATAGAAAAAAATAGAAAAGTAGAACAGATTTTCTTGTATATATAAACTCTCTCTTTTTACTTTTACAGACTTACTCTTCTCTAATGATAACCTTGCTTTGATGAATCATCATCCATAATGCAAGCTTAGAATTAGAGGAGGGTATTTTTTTATATCCCTGATTACTGCATCCCGCTTCTTTGTAGAAAGAATCATTATTTCTGGGTATTGACAACTATTTATTTTCTAGTGAACTTTGTGAAGAAACAATCTGTTGTATATATAAAAAGAAGAAAGGAGAATTTTAGAAATGAAAAAGATAGTATTACTTCGTCACGGAGAGAGTGCATGGAATAAAGAAAATCGTTTTACGGGCTGGACAGATGTAGATCTGACAGAAAAGGGAGTTGCCGAAGCTGAAAAAGCCGGAGAGACATTGAAAGAATATGGTTTCAATTTTGATAAGGCTTATACTTCCTATTTGAAGCGTGCGGTGAAAACCTTGAACTGTGTTCTCGATAAGATGAATCTGGACTGGATACCTGTAGAGAAAAGCTGGCGCTTGAATGAAAAGCATTATGGTGAATTGCAGGGATTGAATAAAGCCGAGACTGCCGAGAAATATGGAGAAGAACAAGTGCTAGTGTGGCGTCGTAGCTATGATATAGCTCCCCATCCTCTTTCAGAAAGTGATTTGAGAAATCCCCGTTTTGATTACCGTTATCATGAAGTACCCGATGCGGAGTTGCCTCGTACTGAATCGTTGAAAGATACCATTGAACGTATTATGCCTTATTGGGAAAGTGATATATTTCCTAGTCTGAAAACAGCTCATACGCTGTTGGTGGTCGCTCATGGCAATAGTTTGAGAGGCATCATCAAGCATCTAAAAAACATCTCCGATGAAGATATTGTCAAGCTGAATCTACCTACGGCTGTGCCTTACGTATTTGAGTTTGATGAAAACCTGAACGTTGCTAATGACTATTTCCTGGGAAACCCGGAAGAGATCAAAAAACTGATGGAAGCAGTAGCCAATCAGGGAAAGAAAAAATAGAAAAGTTACACATTAAAAAAAGAAGTTATGAGTAAAGTAGTAGAATTATTAAGAGATAAGGCCTGTTATTACCTGGACCACACTTGCGAAACCATTGATAAATCATTGATTCATGTTCCGTCTCCCGATACAATAGATAAAATCTGGATTGATTCGGACCGGAGCATCAGAGTATTGAACAGTCTGCAAACGTTGTTGGGACATGGCCGCCTGGCAAATACCGGTTATGTGTCTATACTTCCTGTCGATCAGGACATCGAACATACTGCCGGAGCATCGTTTGCCCCCAATCCGATCTATTTCGATCCGGAAAATATCGTAAAACTGGCTATTGAAGGAGGCTGTAATGGAGTAGCTTCTACCTTTGGGATTCTTGGATCCGTAGCACGTAAATATGCCCATAAAATACCTTTTATCGTTAAGTTGAATCACAATGAATTACTTTCTTATCCTAACAGTTTCGACCAAGTATTGTTTGGTACCGTTAAAGAAGCCTGGAATATGGGAGCAGTAGCGGTAGGCGCCACTATCTATTTCGGTTCGGAACAGAGTCGCCGTCAGCTCGTGGAGATAGCCGAAGCTTTTGAATATGCTCACGAACTGGGGATGGCAACCATTCTTTGGTGTTACCTGCGCAATAATGATTTCAAGAAAGGTGCTGTCGATTATCATGCTGCCGCCGACCTGACAGGACAGGCCGACCGTTTGGGAGTGACTATCAAAGCTGATATTGTGAAACAGAAACTTCCGACTAATAATGGTGGCTTCAAAGCTATCGGTTTCGGAAAGATCGACGAGCGTATGTATACCGAACTTGCTTCCGAACATCCGATTGACCTTTGCCGCTACCAGGTAGCCAACGGCTATATGGGACGCGTTGGTTTGATTAACTCCGGTGGAGAATCTCACGGTTCTTCCGATTTGCGTGATGCAGTCATTACAGCTGTAGTCAACAAACGTGCAGGAGGTATGGGATTGATTAGCGGACGTAAAGCGTTCCAGAAACCAATGAACGAAGGGGTGGAATTATTGAATACTATTCAGGATGTATATCTTGATTCGTCAATAACGATTGCATAATCAGAGATGAATGGAAATAAATTATTATCTTTGACTATTAGATCGTTAACCATTAAAAATTAAGAGTATGAAATTTTTTATTGACACAGCTAATTTGGAGCAAATTCAGGAGGCTTATGACCTCGGAGTACTTGACGGAGTGACTACCAACCCTTCGCTGATGGCGAAAGAAGGTATCAAAGGAACGCAGAATCAGCGTGAACATTATATCAAGATATGCAAGATTGTCAACGGAGATGTCAGTGCCGAAGTGATAGCAACCGATTATGAAGGAATGATTCGTGAAGGTGAAGAACTTGCCGCGCTCAATCCGCATATTGTAGTAAAAGTCCCCTGTATTGCCGATGGCATTAAAGCGATCAAACATTTCACGGAAAAGGGAATCCGTACTAACTGTACATTAGTCTTTTCAGTAGGACAGGCATTACTGGCAGCTAAAGCCGGAGCTACCTATGTTTCGCCTTTTGTCGGTCGTCTGGACGATATTTGTGAAGATGGAGTAGGGCTTGTGGGAGATATTGTACGTATGTATCGTACCTATGATTACAAGACACAAGTGCTCGCTGCTTCTATCCGCAATACGAAACATATTATCGAATGTGTGGAAGTGGGAGCGGACGTTGCTACTTGTCCGTTGAGTGCTATCAAGGGTTTATTGAATCATCCGTTGACGGATTCGGGATTGAAGAAGTTTCTGGAAGACTATAAAAAAGTCAATGGTTGAGTAAGTAATGAAACTTGCAGTATATTAAAATTTTTAGGCACGGATTATTTGCTCAGGTCTTAGAATTCCGTGCCTAAAGAATATTTGTTTTTTCGGGTAGCTGCTCATTACTCTTTTTTCCGTTCCTGTTTTCTCTTCTCCTTATATTGAGTTGGCGTTTCTCCTGTATATTGTTTGAAAGCCGTACTGAAATAGCGTGAAGTAGTGAAGCCGACCTTCTCGGCAATTTCCGTGAACGACATGTCCGTACTGGTGATTAATGTGATCGCTTTCTCCATCCGGAATTTATTAATGTAATCATTGGCTCCCATATCGGTCAGAGCTTTTAGCTTATTGTAAAGGGAAGCCCGGCTCATACCTATCTCCTTGCAGATAAAAGTGACGTCCAGATTGCTGCTATCCAGATGTTCCTGAATAATTTTATTCAGTTTCAGCAGAAATGTTTCATCTGCCTGGCTGAAAGTGCTCTCTTCCGGCGCAGGGACTAATCCTGTATTCAAATATCTTTTCTTGATAGATTCGCGGTTTTTCAATCGGTTGCGAATGATTTCCATTAGCATTTCTATCTCAAAGGGCTTAGTCAGATAAGCGTCCGCCCCGTTCTTGTAGCCACTCAACTGACTTTGTTTATCATCTCTTGCTGTCAGCAGAATGATAGGAATGTGACTGATCGTAATATCTTCCTTTATATTTTTGCAAAGTTCATATCCATTCATTCTCGGCATCATCACGTCACTGACGATAATATCCGGAGCATGATTTCTGGTCAGTTGAAGGGCTTCCACACCATCGGAAGCAATCACTACCCGTTTGAAATATTCTCCCAGTGACTTTTTCAGAAAATCCGTCAAATCCGGATTGTCATCCACCACTAGAATACTGTAAGGACTCGTATCGAACGTATTTTCCTCCGGTAACAGTTCTTTGCTATCATCGTTCATCAATTCGTTCAGATATGCCTTCGGCTGACAGACGATCTCTTCCGATTGTTGTCTCAAGGGTAGTTCAAAGAAGAATGTTGCACCAGCTTCCTGATTATCCCGTGCACCGATGGAGCCTCCGTGTAGTTCTACCAGAATCCTGGAATAAGATAATCCGATACCTGTGCCGCTTTGCTCTCCTGTACCTTGATAGAAACGGGTGAAGAGTTTTTGTGTATTTACTTGTTTCAATCCGTTTCCCCGGTCAATGATGGAGATACGTACGCTATTTTTCTCGGAAAGCAACTCCGATGTAATTGTTATTTCTGCATCTTGTGGACTGTGTTTCAAGGCATTGATAAGCAGATTGCTTAGAATAATCTCACATTTATCTTTATCGAAACTTACAGTATTGACCTGTGGGTCAAGCTGATAGCGGATACGGACGTTTTTAGCTTCACCTTCGCTGACGAAATCTTGGGATACATGTTCAATCCATTGATTGAGAGCATACGGCTGTATCTGCAATTTACTTTCCCCAACCTCCATTTTGCGTACATCGAGTACCATATTAATAAGGTTTTTCATTCGCTGTGACTGGCGATAGATTGCTTTTATAGGTAAATATTGTGTATCTTCGGCAGAAAGCGATTTCAGTATCCGGCTAAGCGGTGCGTGTATGAGCGTTAAAGGTGTGCGCAGCTCATGACTGATATTAATAAGGAAACGTACTTTTTCTTCATATACCTGTTGTTCATGTTCCTTCATTGCCCATTTCAGTTTTTCTTCCTTACGCTTTAGAGTTCTTCGGAAAGTTTCAATAATAGCGGCAGCAGTAAGAACGGTACAGCTAAGAATAAACCACCATGTCCGATACCAGGGAGGGAGAATGGTTAGTTCCAGTACTTCCTGACTGGGAATCCAACTGCCATCTTTAGCTGTACATGAAGCCATAATCTTATAACTTCCCGGAGGAAGTGAACGTATAGCCAGTTCGGGATTGTACGATTCGATTTGCTGGTCATTCAGCCCTTCTATCTGGTATCTGTACACTTTCTGTCGGAAAATGTCCTTCTCTTTCGACATGATCCGGATAGTGATATTACTGTTCCAGGGAGCGGAGATCCCTGTTGGTCGATTGGTTAATTCGTTATTCACGGATTCTCCATTGATGATGACATCGGATAATTGGAGTTGGGGAAGTTCAGAAGTTGTTAATGGTATTTTGCAGTTAATGTGCAGTAAACCTTTTACTCCACCCATATAGACGTCTCCCTGCATACTTAACAGGCGGGGTTTGGAAAGATATTCGTTCTGGATTACGCCGTCTGATTCGCCGAATAGAACGAACTTTTTTTCTTTGATAAGCCAAGCGAAAAGCATGCTGTCAGCTCCTATCCATACTTTTCCTTGCTGGTCGCATACGATCAAAGTGATTTCACTAAATAGAGAGGTCGGGATCGGAGTCTGTATTTTGGTGGCGGGATTGTAGTGTACCAATCCGTAATTGTTCCCAATCCAGAAGTTTCCCTCTTCGTCTCTTGAAACGGAGTTGATGGTCGTGTCTTTCCAGCATCTGTATAGGGCTTTCAGCCGGTTTGTATGGTTGTCCAGTTCATATATGTGCTTCGTATCATTTAGATAAGTGGTGTTCCTATAATTGCCGATTGGCAGGAGAGCACCGATAATATCTTGTTCTTCCTGTTCTATAGCGGTACTGAAAGTACGTGTATTCAAATCATATATATAGATATGTTCTCCAAGGAACAGAATGCTGTGATGAGTGTTCCGGAGTAGATTTACAGCCTTGCCTCGATTGCATAAGAGTGCTGTTGTTTCAGCGTCGACAATGGTGAAAGGTTGTTTTTCTCCAGTTGCCGGATTGAAAATAAATACTCCTTGTGAGAAAATAGAAATTAATAATTTACCGGGAGTAAACTGACAGATAGAGGCAACTTTGTCTTCCCAGGTTGAGGGATAATGAGTAAATTTCTCTGTGAGCGGATTAAAGTTGTTGATACCTCCTCCGTCCGTGCCTACCCAGATTTGATCTTGAGATTCCTGGAAAAGACTTAGAACGGTATTGTTGCTAAGTCCCCGGTCGTTGCCGGGTGGTACGTCTGTATATGTTTTCATGGAAACTTCCCGGATGCTGATTAGTCCGTTGCGGATGCTGCCTGCCCATATATTGTTGTTGTAGTCGTTGTATAGGCATAAGATAGAGTTGGCGGGAAGTGAATAGTTGTCACTTCCGGGCACATGTTCCAGCAGAGAAAAATGTCCGGTTTCCGGGTCGAGAATATTAATGCCTCCTCCGTCTGTTCCAATCCAGATTTCTCCTTCCCGTTCGGCGAGACTTAGTACAACATTGTTACTTAGAGAAGAGTTGTGGGTAGTATATGTAGCCAGTAGTTTACCGTCGTGTGTCAGGCAGTTCAGCCCTCCGTTGTAAGGGGCTACCCATATTCTTTTTTGTGAGTCTATAAGTACGTTCATGATTTCCTTTCCGCAATCGAAAGGAGGACGGCGGCATTTTCCGGTATTCAGGTCGAGCAGGAGTAGTCCTTGCCAGCGACTACAACAAAGTAATGTTCGTTTATCCCATAGACTTAGCAGAGTCACATTATAATTGGGCTCTAGGTCAAACGTTTGCAGGAGGCGGAAAGTGGCATCCTGATAATTATAGAAAAAGATTTTATTTTTCGAACCGAATAACACTCCATCATCAGTCAGGCAGACGGAATAGGCGATGATATTATTTCCTGTTTCATCAGTCGGTATAAGAAAGTCATCGCTTTGCCGCTGATAACGTGCCACTCCCTTATCTGTCAGAATCCATATATTGTTTTGTACATCTTCTATCAGCTGGTAGATTAAATTGTGAGGAATGGAATGAGGGTTGTTTGACTGATGGACATACTTTTTAAGTTCATGTCCGTCATATCGTCCCAGTCCGGAGCGGGTTCCAATCCATACAAAACCTTGTTTATCCGTTAAAATGCATCTCACGGTGGAGGGAAGACCATCTTTTAGGGAGATTTGCTTATAGTAATAATGACCGGCTTGAAGAGGGGGGATGCCGATAAACAGTGTGACAAATGCGATGCATAGTAGTAAAAAGGTTTTTGTTCTCATGAGATCAGGTCAGTTAAACTAAAAACAAAGATAATACATTCGGATGAATGTTTGTTGAAAAGCAAACTTATTTTGTATTCCTTCAGGTAAAAGAGTTATATATAGTTGCTTTTCTCTATTTAATTTTGTATCTTTAAAGCTTTCCGTCCTTCTAAAGATAAGTTGTCCCCTTGTAATGGGATAATAGTCATCTTATAAGGTGCTATTTATCATTCTATAAGATGCCAGGGCAGACGCATTATATTTTTTACTATAT
>ULTD01034282.1_pt1 | contig 11793 bp, 7 predicted proteins | sample 1957321 | NCBI WGS metagenome assembly ULTD01 (sample SAMEA4835726, study PRJEB28245) | human gut metagenome | biome: gut microbiome; material: fecal sample | place: Denmark | collected 2008
CTTCTATCCTTGTTTCTATTGCCAGCTTGTTGTTTAACATCTTGAAATAAAAAGAAAGAGTTATGAAAGAAGAAAATCAAAACGGGAAGGAACGCCAAATGGCTGAAGAACAAGTAGATTTCCGGACATTGCTTTTTAAATATGTTATTCATTGGCCTTGGTTTGTAGGGACAGTGTTGCTCTGCCTTGTTGGTGCATGGTTTTATCTGCATTGGGCTACTCCCATTTATAATATTTCAGCCACCGTTCTAATAAAAGATGAGAAGAAGGGAGGAGGTTCGGGAGTTTCTTCGGAATTGGAGGATATGGGATTAAGTGGTCTGATGACTTCTTCTAAGAATATTGATAACGAGTTGGAAGTCCTACGCTCAAAAACGCTTGTAAAAGAAGTTGTTAATCAATTGAACTTGTATATAACTTATAAAGACGAGGATGAGTTTCCGGCTAAAAGTTTATACAAGACATCTCCGGTACAAGTAAGTTTGACACCTCAGGAGGCTGAGACACTAAGTTCTCCGATGGTAGTGGAAATGATATTGCAGCCTAAAGGAAGTATAGATGTGAATGTGACTGTTGGTGAGAAAGGATATCAGAAGCATTTTGAGAAACTACCTGCTATCTTCCCGACTGATGAAGGTACATTGGCTTTCTTTCAAGATGTTGACTCGGTAACTTTGCAGGATGGCACGAAAGCTCCTCGGTTAGAGAAGAACGTACGTCATATAACTGCGACTATCAACAAACCGATGAGAGTGGCAAAGGGGTATTGCAGCAGCTTGTCTATTGCGCCAACCTCCAAGACTACTTCTGTGGCTGTGATATCATTAAAAAATTCCAGTTTGCAGTGTGGACAGGATTTTATCAACCAATTACTGGAGATGTATAATCGTAATACGAATAATGATAAAAACGAAATCGCCCAGAAGACTGCTGAGTTTATTGATGAACGTATTAGTATTATTTCAAAAGAACTGGGAAGTACAGAAGCGGATTTGGAAACCTTTAAGCGTGACGCTGGTATCACGGACTTGACGAGTGAAGCTCAGATAGCCTTAGCCGGTAATGCTGAATATGAAAAGAAGAGTGTGGAGAACCGTACTCAAATCAGTCTGGTGAATGACTTGCGTAAATACTTGAGAGGTAATGAATATGAAGTATTACCAAGTAATGTTGGTTTACAGGATGCTGCCTTGATTGGTGCAATTGAACGTTATAATGAAATGTTGGTGGAACGTAAACGTCTGCTACGTACATCAACAGAGAATAACCCGGCTATTGTGAATCTGGATACGAGTATCCGTGCTATGAAAGCTAATGTACAGGCTACTCTTGAAGGAACTTTGCAGGGGTTGATGATAACCAAGTCAAATCTGGACCGTGAGGCAAGCCGCTACTCTCGTCGTATCAGTAACGCTCCGGGGCAGGAACGTGCTTATGTAAGCATTGCCCGCCAGCAGGAAATTAAAGCAGGGTTGTATCTGATGTTGTTGCAGAAACGTGAAGAGAATGCAATTGCGTTAGCTGCTACTGCAAATAATGCGAAGATTATTGATGAAGCGATAGCTGATGATACTCCGGTATCTCCCAAACGCTCTATGATTTATTTAATTGCATTGGTGTTGGGTGTTGGGATTCCTGTTGGCATCATTTACCTGATTGAACTGACGAAATTCAAGATAGAAGGTCGTGCCGACGTAGAAAAACTGACGAGTGTTCCTATTATAGGTGATATTCCATTGACTGACGAAAAGAATGATAAGAATGGTTCTATTGCTGTCTTCGAGAACAAGAATAATCTGATGAGTGAAACCTTCCGTAATATTCGTACTAATCTTCAGTTTATGCTCGATAATGATCAGAAGGTTATCCTTGTAACCTCAACAGTCAGTGGAGAAGGAAAATCGTTTGTTTCGGCAAACTTGGCTATCAGTCTTTCTCTTTTGGGAAAGAAGGTCGTGATTGTCGGACTCGATATTCGCAAGCCGGGACTGAATAAAGTATTCCATCTCTCCAATAAAGAGAAAGGCATTACTCAGTATCTTTCCAATCCTGAAACGGATCTAATAGAACTTGTGCAACCTTCTGATATCAATAAGAATCTGTTTATTCTTCCGGGTGGTGCTGTGCCTCCTAATCCAACGGAGTTGTTAGCTCGTAACGGTCTGGATAAAGCCATAGAAATCTTGAAGCAGAACTTCGACTATGTGATAATGGATACTGCCCCTATCGGTATGCTAACCGATACTTTATTGGTAGGTCGTGTGGCTGATTTGTCAGTATACGTATGTCGTGCCGACTATACTCATAAAGCCGAATATACATTGATCAATGAGTTGGCTATTGAGAAGAAGTTGTCTAAGCTTTGTACCGTAATCAACGGTGTGGACTTGAAAAAGAGAAAATACGGTTATTACTACGGTTACGGCAAGTACGGTAAGTACTACGGTTATGGTAAACGTTATGGCTACGGCTATGGATATGGAGAAAAGTGACAGATAAATCTGTGATATATGAAAAAGACGGTAGTCGAATATATCACAGATACGCTTGAAGATATTCCCAAGCAATCTCTTCAAACCAATAAAAGGCGTTTACATGCTTTTTTCTCAGAACAGGAAACAATAGAGAAGCGGGGGGCACATTTTGTATTCAGGTATGCTTTCTATTCTGTTGAAAAATTACGAAGACCTACGAAACAAAGCCTCTTTAAAGAATATAAAATGTTGTGTTCTGACTTGAAAAGCACTCCTTCTGGGGAAATATCGGATATGGAATATAAAGATGTTGTATTATATGGTAATACTTCCTCTCCTGTAGTACAAGAACGATTGACTGAATATTTGGAACGGAATAATTCGTTAAAGATTCAATTGTCTTTTTGTGATGAAGAAACCTCAGAATGTAAAACAGGAGAAAATATTGCCTATGCAGAACTGCAGAAAGCATTGTTTTATTGTAAAAGGAAGAAGTATTTGCTTCTGTTCATTTCAGTTCGTGAGTTGATACAGGATATTCGCTTTTACGATCTGCTTAATGAATATCGTGTTGATTTCCGTTGTGTTGACTTTCCTTGGTTTTGCAGGGAGAATCTACAGTTGATAAAAGCAGTTATGTTATATGAGAAGCTATCTTCTTAAATAGTCCTTAAATAGCATATTGATCTGAATATTAGTATTATATGTTACATTTTATATTGAATTGCTATATGTAGGTCCCTAACTTCATACTACAAGATGAAGAACCCTACATTTTTCGTTGGTTAAGAAGAATACAGCGGTATATCTTAACCGACACTTTCATATCGGTTTGATTTCCGATATGCTTTTTTTACCCCATATATCAACTGTCTGTGAAGATCGTTGATATATTTCTTATAAAATAATTACATTTAAAAGAATAGAGGTTGTGTCAAAAATGCTGACATAACCTCTATTCTTTTATTAGCTTCGTGAAACTTGCAGCCCTTTGTCGGAAAGAGTCATATCAACAAAACGTGCTCGTGGATTAGGAGCATGCTCTGTCAGTATCCGTCGTATCTGTCCTGCGGCTTGCGGGTCTTTAGCTACCATATACAAATAACCGCCGCCTCCTGCACCGGGCAATTTATATCCTAATGTATAGTCTTTGATTGTCTCGATAATGGCTGCTACCGCCGGAGGGTTTGTACCGCTGTCCAGCGCCTGGTTTTGTGCCCAGGTTTTATTAATCAGACTGGCGAAGTTCTCGAAATTACCACGTAGAATAGCCTCGCTCATGTCTGTTGCGTGTACTTTCATCTCGGCTAATAAGCTGAGGTGCGGACCGGAATTGAGGAACATGGAGCTGACGATTTCGGCTAATATTCCTTTCGCTGTACGGGTGATGCCTGTGTAGTAAAGCAAATGGCAGTCGCGATAGTCGGGATGGGTGAATAGTTGGTCGGGCAGCCAGCGTACTAAAGGATTCTGTTCGAAACCGGCTTCGGACTGAAGCAACTTGACACCGGGAAAAACACCGCCATATTGATCCTGCCAACCACCGCCGGTGGTCAGCAACTGCTCTAATGCCAGTGTATAACTGCAAATATCGTTTCTATCCCATGCCAGTCCGCAGAAATCATTGATAGCTCCGAGAACGGTGGAAGCCAGAATGGAACTGGTTCCTAACCCCGATCCCGCAGGAATTGCTGCCAATAAAGTAATTTCGAGTCCTGCACCGAAGGCTTTCAGATGTTCTTCCAGCGAAGCGTAGTTCTCGGTGGAAAATTCCGGTGCAAATCCGGCTAAAGTAAGGGCCGCTTTGGGAATAGAGAAAGGAGAACCGACTTTCTTGTAGTCTTGCAGTTCCTCATAGTTTTCTATGATTTCCACAGCACCCATATCAATGGAGCGAAGTACGATGTGATACTCTTTGCATGGTTTCACATATACTTGCAAGGGTGGCTGTCCGTTCAATTCGATAGCCAGGTTGACAACACTTCCTCCCGAATAGAGAGAGTAAGGAGGGGTATCTGTCCACCCTCCTGCCAGGTCGATGCGGACGGGGCTACGTCCCCATACAATCTGGTCTGAATATACATCGAGACGGGGCTGGTTCTTCCGGCTGGGCATAGCTCCCAATAATCCGTCGCGAAGAAGTTGGAATGCCGATTGTTCTTCTTCTTTATAGTTGCTGTCGCCGTGTAGCTTCATGATACGTCCCCGTAGCATCCGGTTGTGGATTCTGACCATTGGCGCGGCGTCTTCTTTTAATATGTCAGGCGTGGCTAAATCAAAGCGGACAAATTCTTTGGCAGCATCCTGCAAATCGAGTTGATAGAATACGCTCTTTTCGTAATTGTCGGCCAGCCCTTTCCAGTTGCTCCGGCGATAAGCGCTACGCTGCTCATACAGTCGTTTCAGATTCGCGCGTGCGGATATTTCGTCGGCAGAGACTTTTTCTGCTTTTAGCCAAAGTTGTTTTCCTTCTTCCAGTTGGGGTTCGGAGATCATCCAACGTATCAATATACCCAAATCTTCTACGGAAGCTGTTACCGGGAAAATGGAAGCAGACTGTAAATCGTCCGTGCGTCCATTTATGTCTTCCCAAGTAAGGGCTCTTTCCTGCATCCACTGTGAAAAAGGGATATTGAGATATGTGGTCGTTTCATTTTTCAATGCTCCTTTGAATACATCATCCAATCCGTAAGGACGTGCAACGAATGCGTTGTCGCCAAAAGGAACCACGTCAATACAGATACCGTCCGGCAGATTTATATTCCATTGGTTTTCGGGAACACCTGTGATTATCTGGCGTGATCCGAGATGCCAGCCTTCCCCTACATGGCTGTTTTCAATCCATAGGTTAGCGTTATCTGCACAGAGGGAGACTTGTGTACTGGAGTTCTGGATAAAGATTGCCGGATTCGGTTTTACTTTCCGGTGCATGATCTTTCTTTGGTCACGTACCTTGTCCTGTATGGCTAGCGTAGAAGAAATCAGTTCATGACTTGTACCGAAATGGTAAAATTCGCCGCCGGGTAACGGTAATATGGCTACGGATAGTTGGTTGACTTCTTCATCTTCCGTCTTGGGATGTTCTCCCAAAGCCAGCCCATAGTCGGAATATAAGTCATAGTAATTGATGTCATTCGTTCCTTCCTTGAGCGAGCGCTTCATTAAGACCTCTACGGCACGGTCACTTAAAATCCAGATGCCGATGTCCATTAGGAAAAGGTGAGTCTTGGATAAACCTTCCAATTCTTCCAGAGAGGGCTTCTGTAACATGAAGTCGAGTACTTCAGGGCTTTTCCGGTCGGAGACAAAAACTCCGTGATGAGTGGCCAGAGAAGGATTTACCCATAAGCCGTAGCATACGACGTCCACATTGGGGATGTCCTGCAAAGGTTTTTCCGAACGGATATATACATCTCCACTGGCTATCAATGTATTCATGCCGGCCGGCGCTTGCTGCATGATTCTTTCGTATAACGGGAGTTGCAAAGACAGCAGGTTCTGTCCCAGTCTTTGTCCTCTTTCCCAACTGAAGATCGGGATAGGGGTCAGTATCTTACCGGAAGGTCCGTAACTGGGTAAGCGGCGGCTTTGTCCTCCTGCATGAAGTAATATCCTTTTTTCGCGTCCTATCCAATCATTGAAAGACTCTTGTGGGGCAAATGCCTGGTGGCAGGCTTGCAAGAGCCAGGTTGTTCCGCCTCCGGAGCCAAGCTTGCTGCCTATGGGATCGGATGTACAAAACCATTCGTTATGATTAACTTCTTCCAGTTCGTGAAAACAGTGGATCAGGTTTGGGGGTAAAGATAATAACTTTTGCATGATAGAATCGTCGTTTGTTGGTTAGAATTTCTATAGATCAAGTCCATCCCAAGCCTCACAGAGCGCTTGCATGGACGGTAGTAATAAATCGGCTCCGGAGTCCAGCAATACCTGTCCGTCCAGAGGTCCCGTGTTCACAGCGATTGTGAAAATGCCGGCTTTGTGTCCGGCTTCCACCCCAAGAGGTGCGTTCTCCACTACCACCGCTTCGTCGGCTTTCAGACCACCTTTTTTCAGGGCCATAAGATACGGTTCCGGGTTTGGCTTTCCGTATTTGACATCGAATGCCGTAACCATTAGTTCTTTGTGAAACATTCCCGGAAAGTTATGCTCCAACCGTTCGAGTAATGAAAGTTGTCCGGAACCTGTTACCACCATTGGAGTGAGTCCTTCACCTTTTACTTTTTGCAACAGTTCCCATGCGCCGGGCATACGTTCAGCTTCTGCATACGAGTTGAATAAGACACTTTTCTCCTGATATATACTTTCTATTTCTTCCTGCGTGGCCTCCCTTCCCAGTTCACGCTGAAATACGATATTAATAGTGGCAGCCCCTGTCCGTCCTTCGTGCATATAGGCTTCTTCACGGCTAAGAGTAAGCCCGTGTGATTTCATCACCTTATGCCAGGCTTCGGAATGATAGGGCATGGAATTAAAAAGCACGCCGTCCATATCGAACAGGACGGCTTTCAGTTTTTTCTTCATACTTTATAAATAGTGAACCATTATCTGTTTAGAGTTTAATCTTCTTATTTCGAAACATATACGAGGCAAAGATAACTATAAAAAATGAGAGATAAGACAAAACGGACGGATAGTTGCAAGCGGGCTCTTTGAGCAATAAAGTATCCAATTATTTGTCATTTAGAAGATTATGTGTATTTTTGTAGCATTATAAACTCAATGATAGCATGAAAAAGAGAGTATTATTGTTGCTACCTTTGTTTTTAGGTGCTTGTTCCGATAGTGGGGAGAGTCCTGTTATCACGATAGAAAGACTGTATGTAAATACTGATCCGGACAGTGAGGATTCTAAAGGGGAAGACTATACTAATCAGAAAGATAATCTGCCGGCTTTAAAGGTAGGGGATAAGGTGAATGCTTTTTTGCTCTTGGATGGGAATGGAGCTGAACTTAAAACCTTTAAACTTCAGAATGACGAAGCGGTGAAAGCCGAACTTCGTTATGAAAAAGCCGAAGTCTCTACCGAAGGAAACCTGACGGATGAGGAAAAAGGTCAGTTACGTTTTAAGGACGGTGTGACGCAAACCAGGGTCATGGTGAAAGCTACTATTGAACATGTAGATAAGAACGGTGATGTGAAGTTGGCTTTCTATCTTTCCTCCAAGGCTGAATGTGAAGGCGCACAAGAGGAAATCGGCTTGAAAACCAAAGAGGTAGAGGAGGAAGATTAAGAACGGAATGTCGATAGACAACATAAAAAAGAAGCGGTCTTATTAAGACCGCTTCTTTTTTATGTATAGATTCTATTACAATCTTGATTGGATCGCTTTGGATTCTTCCTCGTAACCCGGTTTGTTCAGCAACGCAAACATGTTCTTCTTGTATGCTTCTACACCCGGCTGGTTGAAAGGATTCACGCCCAGCAGATAACCGCTGATACCGCAAGCCTTTTCGAAGAAATAAAGCAGGCTACCGATATTGTATTCGCTCAATGAAGGAAGAACAATACGCATATTAGGTACGCCACCGTCTACGTGAGCCAATTGAGTTCCCAGTTCCGCCATTTTGTTCACTTCATCCACACGTTTGCCGGCTAGGAAATTCAGACCATCCAGGTTGGCTTCGTCAGAAGGAACTTCCAGTTTATGGTCTACCTTATCCAGTGAGATGACAGTTTCGAAGATAGAACGTTCACCTTCCTGAATCCATTGTCCCATAGAGTGAAGGTCGGTAGAGAAGTCTACTGATGCGGGGAAAATACCTTTGTTGTCCTTACCTTCTGATTCTCCGTAAAGCTGTTTCCACCATTCGCTTACATAATGCAGTTTCGGACAGAAGTTGACGAGGATTTCGATCTTCTTTCCGTTTCTGTACAGTTCATTACGGGTAGCAGCATAGATAGCAGCAGGGTTTTCTGCAAACGGAACGTCTGCGCCACATGCTTTTTCCATGTCGGCAGCGCCGGCAACCAGTTGCTCAATGTCGAACCCGGCAACAGCAATCGGCAGCAAACCGACCGGAGTCAGTACAGAGAAACGTCCGCCTACATTATCGGGGATGATGAATGTTTTGTAACCTTCCTTGTCGGCAGTAACACGTGCTGCACCTTTCTTGGCGTCTGTTACAGCTACGATTACCTGTTTTGCAGTTTCTTTGCCGCGTTGGTCTTCGCATTGTTTCTTCAACAGGCGGAAGGCAAGCGCAGTTTCGGTAGTAGTTCCCGATTTGGAGATATTGATAACACCGAATTTCTTGTCTTTCAGATACTCAGTCAGTTCGAATAGATAATCTTCGCTGATATTGTGTCCGGCATAAATCATGATCGGAGCTGTCTTTTTTTCCTGCAACCAAGTGAAGCTATTAGATAACGCCTCGATTACGGCACGTGCGCCCAGATAGCTACCACCGATACCTGCAATGATCACTACTTCACAGTTGTCTCTCAAGACCTTTGCGGTAGCGTTCAAGTCAGCCAAGTGTTCTTTGCTGATAGAAGAAGGCAAGTGCAGCCAGCCTAAAAAGTCGTTCCCTTTTCCAGTTCCTTTTTCCAGCATTTCCTGTACGGCTTTTACCTCTGCTTCGTAGGCAGAAACCTTTTCTTTGGAGATAAATCCAAAAGTCTTTTCAATGTTCAAGCTAATCATATCTTTCTTGTTTAAAGGTTATCTAAAAGAATCAGTTAGTAATTTAATCTCGATCATAGGCGAGATACGTTCGTATAGAATGTTGTACACAGCGTCCAGTATTGGCATATTGACATGATGATGCTTGTTGATTTCCTTGATACACTTCGTACCGTAGTAACCTTCAGCGATCATTTCCATTTCAATCTGTGCGCTCTTTACGGAATATCCCTTACCGATCATTGTGCCGAATGTCCGGTTACGGCTGAAATTCGAATAGCCGGTCACCAGCAAGTCACCCAGATAAACAGATTCATCTACGTTTCTGTTCAACGGATGTACCGTATTCAGGAAACGGTTCATCTCCTGGATAGCGTTGGAAATCAGTACGGCCTGAAAGTTGTCGCCGTATTTCAGTCCGCTGCAAATACCGGCGGCGATAGCATATACGTTTTTGAGTACCGAACTGTACTCGATACCTGATACGTCGTCACTAACAGATGTTTTGATAAAGCTGCTTCCCAGTCGGCGCGCGAAGATACGTGCTTTGTCTTTGTCTGGGCAGGCGATGGTCAAATAAGAAAGGCGTTCCAAAGCTACTTCTTCTGCGTGGCAGGGACCTGCCAGTACAGCGATATTTTCGGGAGGAACACCGTATTCCTTGGTAAAGTATTCTGATACGATAACGTTGTCGTCGGGTACGATTCCTTTGATAGCGGTGATGATGAACTTATCCTTTATCTTGGTTTTCAGCTTTTTCAGGTGAGCTTTCAGATAAGGGGAAGGAGTGACGAAAATCAGCGTATCCGATTCTTTCACAACATCGTTGATGTTGGAACTGAAAGAGATACGCTTGGTATCGAATTTCACTCCTGTCAGATAAGCCGGATTGTGCCCCAATCTCTTGAAATCAGCGATGCGGTCATCGCGTCGCATATACCAATTGATAGAGTCTTCTTGAGCCAGACACATCTTCGCAATAGCTGTGGCCCAACTTCCACCGCCCATTATCGCTATCTTACCGGGTAATTTCATTTGTATGGATTTGGATGAAGAACTTATTTAATTTTCTGTATCCAATCAGTTACGTCGTTTACCGACGGGTTGGCCAGTTCTAATTTGTATTTCTTATTGATGCCGCAGATGTCCTGGTGTAGCTTCTGCGCATTGACATCTTTCATGTCTTCTACGGTGTTGTAGCCGGCTTTCTGAATAACAGGCACCCAGTCTTCTGCGATACCCAGTTCCATATATTTGGCGGCTGCGTCTTTCTTCACCACCTTTTCCGGGCGCATTTGCGGGAAGAATAACACTTCCTGAATGGTAGTCTGACCGGTCATTAACATAACCAGACGGTCGATACCGATGCCGATACCCGATGTAGGAGGCATACCATATTGTAAAGAACGCAGGAAGTCCTGGTCGATAATCATTGCTTCATCGTCACCCTTGTCAGCCAGACGCATCTGTTCTTTGAAGCGTTCTTCCTGGTCGATCGGGTCGTTCAATTCCGAGTAGGCGTTGGCAAGTTCCTTGCCGTTTACCATTAATTCGAAACGTTCGGTCAGTCCCGGTTTGGAACGGTGCATCTTGGTCAGCGGAGACATTTCAACCGGATAATCGGTGATGAAAGTCGGCTGGATATAAGTACCTTCGCAGAATTCGCCGAAGATTTCGTCAATCAACTTGCCCTTACCCATTGTGTCGTCGATTTCCTCCATTTTCAGTTCCTTGCAGACTTGGCGGATTTCTTCTTCGCTCTTGCCGTTCAGGTCGTAACCGGTCTTTTCCTTGATAGCGTCGAGGATAGGCAGACGGCGGTAAGGAGCTTTGAAGCTGATAGTCTTTCCGTCGACAACACTTTCCGTACAGCCGTTTACAGCGATACAGATACGTTCCAGCAATTTCTCGGTGAAGTTCATCATCCAGTTGTAATCCTTGTACTGAACATAGAGTTCCATGCAGGTAAATTCCGGATTGTGGGTCTTGTCCATACCCTCGTTACGGAAGTTCTTGCCGATTTCATATACACCTTCAAAACCACCTACAATCAGTCGCTTCAGATAAAGTTCCGTTGCGATGCGCAGGTAAAGGTCTATATCCAGCGAGTTATGGTGCGTGATGAACGGGCGGGCGCTTGCTCCACCGGCAATAGATTGCAGGATAGGCGTTTCCACTTCAGTGTATCCGGCTTCATCGAGAGCGTTACGCAGTGTTTTCACTACGGTGGCACGCTTCAGGAATGTCTCTTTCACACCGTCGTTTACCACCAGGTCTACATAACGTTGGCGATAACGGAGTTCGGGATCTTCAAAAGAGTCGTAAGCTACACCGTCCTTGTATTTTACGATAGGAAGCGGTTTGATGGATTTTGCAAGTACGGTCAGCTTCTTTGCGTGAATACTGATTTCGCCCATTTGGGTGCGGAATACAAAGCCCTCGATACCGATAAAGTCACCTAAGTCGAGCAGGCGTTTGAATACAGCGTTGTACAGTTCCTTGTCTTCTCCCGGACAGATGTCGTCGCGGGTGATGTACACCTGGATGCGACCTTTAGAGTCCTGTAATTCGATAAAAGAAGCTTTACCCATTACGCGGCGGCTCATGATACGTCCGGCTACAGAAACCTGGCGCGGCTCGTCCTCGTCCTTGAATTCAGCTTTAATATCTGTAGAGAAAGCATTGGTTACATA
>ULTD01044249.1_pt1 | contig 11613 bp, 10 predicted proteins | sample 1957321 | NCBI WGS metagenome assembly ULTD01 (sample SAMEA4835726, study PRJEB28245) | human gut metagenome | biome: gut microbiome; material: fecal sample | place: Denmark | collected 2008
CGCGGACAAAGCACAGCCCGATCCGAACTGGCTCAATTACGTCCGCTCGGGCCGTGCCCGCGCCGAAATCCGTCAGTACCTGAGAACCCGCGACTTCAAGGACAGCGTGGCCCTCGGGGAAACCTTCCTGCGTAAGGCCGCTGCTGAAGCCGGCATCAACTTTGAGATGATTCCGGAAGAAGCCTGGAAGACGGTTGTGACCGAAAACGAAACCAAAAACCGCACGGCGCTTTTTGCCGATGTGGGACAGGGCAAACTCTTTGCCGCAGCCGTCGTGACGCGCCTCGTGAACTTCATGCGGGCGCGCGAAAAGACTGCGCAGTCCACCGCCGCCGTCAGTATCCGCGGCACCGAAGGCATGGCTGTGCAGCTTGCAACGTGCTGCCACCCGATTCCGGGCGACACGATCTGGGGCTTTATGCGCAAAGGCCACGGTCTCTCTGTACACCGCGCCGACTGCGAGCACACCGTCCGCGGCCGCAAGGTTGACTCTGAGCGCTGGATGGCCGCGGACTGGAAGGAAGAAATTGCCTCTGATGCGCGCTTTCCGGTGCCCGTTGAACTGGAAGTCACCGACGAGCGCTCCGCGCTTGCGGGTGTGGCCGCCGAACTTGCCAAAGCGGGCTCCGCCATTGTGGGCGTCAACATGAACGACAACGGCAAAACGGACAACAAGCTCAGACTCATGATTCAGGTTAAGGACCGCGTGCACCTGCTGCATGTGCTCAGGATGGTGCGGCAGCTGCCCACCGTCACGTCTGCGGCCCGGTGCCTCGACGGCGACAAGGTGATCCGCATCTGACGCAAAACCCAATTAAAAAGGCCGGTCTCCGCAAAGAAACCGGCCTCTTTTTTGAAGCGTATTGCGTGAATCAGTACGGCTGCTCGGCCGTATAGCGCACCTCAACGATCTCAAGCTCTTCAACACGCGCCGGATGATCGATTGTCGCAGGCGTCGGAAGCCGCACCTCATCACCCTCACGCTTTTTGAGAAACACGCGGGCAATCGGACTGATCCAGCTCACGTCCCCGTGATCGGGATCGGCTTCATCAATCCCCACAATGCGGATCGTGTGCTCTTCTCCGGTCGTGAGGTTTTCATACGTGACCGTAGCACCGAAAAAGACCTGATCGGTCGCGGGACGCGTTTCCGGATCCACGACTTCAGCAGACTCCACGCGCTTATTTAAAAAGCGGATGCGGCGGTCAATTTCGCGCAGACGGCGCTTACCGTACTGATAGTCGCCGTTTTCACTGCGGTCACCGTTACTGGCGGCCCAGCTCACAACGCTCACAACCTGAGGACGTTCGACGTTCACAAGGTGTTCACGCTCGTCCAAAAGCCTGCGGTAGCAGGCGGGCGTCATGTAGTTTTTGGTGTTTGCAGGCAGCCCGGGAAGCTTTACTTCCTCTTCGTCGCTGTCCTGCGCGCTCTGCATTGTCTGCTCAGTCATAGCTCATGTTCCACAACGGGCGGCACTCAATTGCCCGCCCGAAAAGCCGGAGGATTTTAAGCCGGCAGCAGCCGCCTAAAAGGCCTCGTTTTCGCCTAAGTAGCGCCACGCACCCAAAGGAAGGTCTCCCAACCGCACGCGGCCGATACGCACGCGTTTAAGCCGCAGCACTTTAAGCCCCACAGCCTCACACATACGGCGGATCTGACGCTTTTTGCCTTCACGGAGCACAAACTGCAGCTCATCGGCGTTAAGCCGCGTCACCTTTGCGGGCAAAAGCGCCACGCCGTCAAGCGACAGGCCGTGATTTAAAAGCGCAAGGTTTTTGTCCGAAAGCCGCAGCGGCACCGTGCCGTCGGCGTTACCCACACGCACGATGTACTCTTTGTCGACGTCACTCGTTTCACCGATGATGGTTTTGGCAACGCGCCCGTCCTGCGTGAGGACCAACAGCCCCATGGAGTCGATATCGAGGCGCCCTGCTGGCACCAGATGCGCGAGCTGCGCGCGCGACCAGCGCCTCGGACTCGTGTCTTTGACCCAGTGATTTTCCGGCGTCACGAGAACTTTTGCGGGCTCATAGCCGTCTTCAGCCTGGCCGCTCACGTATCCCACGGGTTTATTGATGAGAATCGTGACGCGCTCACCCTGCTCGGCACTTGCCCGGCGGTCAATGGTGATCACGTCCTCACGCGTCACCTTTTGACCGAGCTCAGCGGTAACGCCGTTAACCTTCACCCAGCCCGCGGCAATCCAGGCATCGGCCTCCCGGCGGCTTGAAAGGCCGAGTTCACTCATGCGCTTACTGAGCCGCTGCGGTGCGTCGGGATCAGCCGGCGCGGCCGCTGTCGGCGCCTTAACAGGGCGGCGCCCGGCAAAGGGCGCTCCTCCGAAAGCGGGCTTACCGTGGCTTTTCACGAAGCCCCGGTTCACCGGCCGCGGCCTGCGGCTTGTCTTGGGAAAACTGCGTTCTGCCACAGCTGTTTAGCCGACGCGGCCCAGAAGGCAATATTCCATGATGCCTTTTTGCGCGTGCAGACGGTTTTCGGCCTCATCCCACACCACGGACTGGGGGCCGTCGATCACGTCAGCCGTGACTTCTTCACCGCGGTGCGCGGGCAGGCAGTGCATGAAAAGCGCGCCGGGGTTAGCGGCCTTCATCACACGGTCGTTAACCTGGAAATCAGCAAAGTCCTTGCGGCGCTTGGCGTTTTCTTCTTCAAAGCCCATCGAGGTCCAGACGTCCGTGGTGACAAGATCGGCGCCCTTGGCGGCTTCAACCGGATCACGCGTCACCGTGTAGTAATCGGTCCCCGCGGGGATGAGTTTGGTGTCAATCGGATAGCCCTCGGGGATCGCAAGCGTCATATGAAATCCCAGGATTTTTGCCGCTTCAAGCCAGGAGTAGCTCATGTTGTTCGCGTCCCCGATCCAGGCAACCTTTTTACCCTGAATCGAACCGCGGTGCTCCATGAAGGTCATGATGTCGGTCATGATCTGCACAGGGTGATATTCATTGGTAAGGCCGTTAATCACCGGCACCTTGCTGTTTTTTGCAAACGCTTCCAGGCGGTCCTGCCCGAAGGTGCGGATCATCACCAGATCGACCATGCGGCTGATGACGCGCGCAGTGTCTTCGATGGATTCCGAGCGCCCGAGCTGCGAGCCCTGAGACGTCAGATTGATGACGTTGCCGCCGAACTGATAAAAACCCGCTTCAAAGGAAACACGCGTGCGGGTGCTTGCCTTTTCAAAGATCATCGCGAGCACTTTGCCGCGGAAAGGTTCGTAGGGGATGCCCGCTTTCTGCAGTGCCTTGATCGCAAGCGCGCGGTCAAGCATGTGGTTGAGTTCGTCAGCGGTAAAGTCGGAAAGCTTGAGAAAGTGTCGGATCGTCATGGCTGCAGTCGTTTAAAAAATTTCTGACGTCGGCGCCCGGCCGTAAGGCCGGTGCCGGCGCGTTTTTTCCGAGGTGAAAAAACTCAGATAATCCTGTTGATTTTAATGCGCGGGCCGGCCTGAGGAAAAGACTGTGATCCTAACCGCCGGCGGCGGAGAGATCCAGACTCAGCACGTCGCCCGGTTTTGCTCCGGTGGCCGCTATCCAGATCTCCTTCTCACCCATTTCAGGAAGCCTTACCTTCATGCGTGAAGAATCCGGATCAACTTCAACGACAACGGCCGAAAGCGTTCCGACGGTACGGCGCGAGGCAAAGACGTCCTTTACCGGTCCTTCGGCCGTTTTTCTGCCCTGACTCAGCATCACCACACGGTCGGCCAGACGCTCAACCTCCTCTTCGGAGTGCGTCACGTAAAGAATCGGAATGCTGAGCTCCTTTCTGAGCTTTTCAAGCCACGGGAGAATTTCGCGGCGCCTGGCGTTGTCAAGACTCGCCAGAGGCTCATCCATCAGAAGAATCGTGGGTTTGACGGCAAGACTTCGGGCAATGGCGCAGCGCTGACGCTCGCCGCCCGAAAGTTCGTTGGTCCGGCGCTCAAGCAGATGTCCGATTCCCAAAAGCTCCACGGCATGCGCCAGGCGCTCGGCCGCGTCCGCATCACGGATGCGCTTCATCCCGTACTCAAGGTTCTGCCGGACGTTTAAGTGATCAAAAAGGCTGGCTTCCTGAAAGACGTACCCGAGTCGCCGCGCATAGGTCGGCACAAAAATACCGGCCGCATCGTCCTGCCAGACGCGGCCTGCCACAACGACGCGCCCCCGGGCTTTCTCAAGGCCCGCGATGCAGCGCAGCACCGTCGTCTTGCCGCAGCCCGAGGGTCCGAAAAGGGCGGTGACGCCGTCCTCCGGAATGTCAAAGGCAACGTCAAGCGAAAACCCGGCCGTGCGGGTGAGTTTCAGTTGCGCGTGTCCCGTCATACGCTCACCGCCTTGGCACGCCGGTTAAGAAATGAAAGTGCCAGAAGCACCGCAAAGGAAAAGACGAGCATGCCGCCCGCAAGCCAGTGGGCCTTATCGTATTCCATCGCTTCGACAAAGGTGTAGATCTCGGTGGAAACAACCTGGGTTTTGCCGGGGATATTGCCGCCGATCATGAGCACCACGCCGAACTCACCGATCGTGTGGGCAAAGGTGAGCACCAGAGCCGTGAATATGCCGGGGCGCACCAGCGGAAGCACCACGGAAAAAAAGGCGTCAATCGGTTTGGCTCCAAGCGTGGCGGCCACTTCCGCGGGGCGCTCACCGAGCGCTTCAAACGCAGCCTGCAGGGGCTGCACCGCAAAAGGCAGCGAGTAAATGAGTGACCCGATCACCAGGCCCGGAAAGGTAAAGGTAAGAAGCCCCAGCCCCATTGACTGCGTAAGCTGCCCCAGGGGGCCGTGCGGGCCAAGCGCCACCAGGATATAAAACCCGAGCACCGAAGGCGGCAGCACCAGCGGAAGCGTGACCACCGCCCCCACCGGCGCCCGCCACGCACTTTTGGTGCGTGCCAGCCACCACGCCAGGGGCGCAGCGAGGATCAGGAGGACAACAGTCGTGACGGCAGCAAGCTCAAGGCTTAACCACACAGGTTCCAGAGAGATATCGTCCGGCACTTCCCGTCTCCTGTCTGTTGCTCACCGCCGTTAATGAATCAGTTTGTGCCGTAACCGTAGGCAGTCTTCACCTTGGCGGCTTCCACGCCCTTTAAGAACTGCAGAAACTCTGCCGCAGCCTTCAGAGACTTGCCGTTTTTAAGAAGCACCGCATCCTGGCGGATCTTACCGTAGTAGTCAGCCGGAATCACCCAGCCCGAGCCGGAAGTCATCTTGCCGTTCTTATAGACCTGACTTAAGGCCACAAAGCCCACATCTGCGTTGCCGGTCTTCACAAATTGGAAGGTCTTGCCGATGTTGTCGCCCTCGACAAACTTAGGCTGCACCTTCTCAAAAACCTTCATGTGCTTCAAAGTCTCATAAGCAGCGAGGCCGTAAGGAGCGAGCTTTGGGTGGGCCACGGCACACTTATTGAAGTCAGCCGTTTCCAAAAGCTTCGCACCGTCCTTGATTTTGCCCGCGTCCGAAGACCAAAAGACGAGCTTACCCACGGCGTAGGTAAAGACGGAACTTGCGACACCGTAGCCTTCGGTCACGGCCTTTTTCGGCGTCTTGGCGTCAGCAGCCAGCAAAACGTCATAGGTCGCACCGTTTTTGATCTGGCCGTAGAACATGCCGGTCGAACCAAAACTCAGAATGACCTTGTGGCCGGTCTTAGCTTCAAAAACAGGCGCGAGTTCTTTGGCCGGCGCCGTGAAGTTGGCGGCCACCGCCACGTGAATTTCATCGGCAAAAGACGCCGCAGCCGCGGCACAAAAGACAGCGGCAACGGCTGCCTTCACAAAACGGTTCGTCATTTTTTATTCCCCTGGAAAAAAATCTGTTCTCGGGCCGCCTCCGGCACAAAAACAAGGCGTCGCGTCCGCCGGTTTCGGGAGAATAGCACGTTATTCATAAAATGAATCACGAATGCCTCTTCTGATGTCGCAAAACGTTTTATCCCGTGCAATACTTGCCGGACATTCGACAGATACTTTTACCCGGGGCGATTCATGGCTGAGGAAAAAACGGTTCAGGAAAGCGCGGCTCAGACTCCGCTCAAGACGCGGCTTGCCGACCCCATTGCGCTCACGCGCCAGTTAAGCAGCATGGTCGATAAGCGCTACGACATCCTCAGACGCATCGGGGAGACGGGCTCAATTTCAGAGGCCGCCCGCACGGCCGGTGTCTCCTATAAAGCCGCCTGGCAGGCCATTGAAACGCTCTCAAACCTCGCGGGCAGCCCGCTTGTGGAAAAAGTGGTGGGCGGCAGCAAAGGCGGCGGCACACGGCTCACCCCCGTCGGAGAACAGGTTCTCAAACTCGCCTCGCGCCTTGCGGAAGCACGCGCCGCGGTGCTTGCGCAGTTTGAGTCCGAGTTTGTCCCGGAACTTGCCAACCTCTCGGCTTCCACGCTGCGCACCTCGATGCGCAACCACCTTCCCGCCGTCATCACCCGGATTTCGCGCGGGGCCGCGCAGGTGCGCGTGCATCTGAAAATTGACGAGGAAAACAGCCTCAAGGCAACGCTTTCGCAGGAAAGCGCCCAGTTAATGGGGCTTGACGTCGGCACAAAAGTGCTCGCTCTGACGAAAGCCACGGCCGTTGAAATCGCGCAGCAGGCCGTGCAGCAGGATTACGGCAACATTCTCAGGGGGACTGTTGTGAGAACGTCGCGCGCCGACCGAGGCGGCGAAGTGACCCTGAGACTTGCGGGCGGTATGTCCCTTGTGGGGTTTTCGCGCCCCCGTCACGGCTTACGTGTCGGGGATACCGCTGAGGCCTATATCTCACCGCAGAGTGTTGTGATCGGGCTTTTCACTTAAGGGGCTTCTATCAGATCTGTAAACTTCGGATACAAAGATTCAAGCCGTTGATCAATGTCAAAACCCTGAACGGCCCTTCATTTTCAGATCCACTTAATATTCGCCCCGCGGATGCCCGGGTGCACCGCAGACAAATTCAGGCGCAGTCCTCGGAACCAGCGCCGCGTGAAATTTTGCGTCCCGCCCCTCAGAGACGGCGTGCCGCACACACTGAAAAAACAAAAATAAGCCCCTCCGGTCTTGTACCGCGGATGGCTCAGGAGTTGAAAAATGAGCTTTAACAAAAACAGCAAATGGTTCGCCAGCGGCCTCGTCCTGGTCGGTATCGTTGTGGGCGTTGCCCTTGTTTCCGCCGGTACGGCTGTTGTTCACTGGTCCGGTTCCACGCAGTTCTGCGGCACGTTCTGCCACTCCATGGACCGCGTCTATGCCGCTTACCAGCACGGTCTGCACGGCAAGACCAACGTCGGCGTTGAAGTGGGCTGCGTTGACTGCCATCTGAAGTATGAATCCGAAAAGTCCATCTCCCAGGCTCAGGTCGTTGGTCTGCTCTGGCACAAGGCAATGAGCGGTTCTTCTTCCCTCTGGGGTGAAATCCGCGGCACGATGAGCACGCCGGAAAAGCAGAAGGCCATGCAGAATGAACTTTCCGAGAAGTATCTGAAGTGGGCCCGCTCCACGGGCTTCCAGAACTGCCGCGGCTGCCATGACCTCAATAACTTTAAGGTCAACCCCGCCAAGCCCATGGTTGCTCCGATGCACAAGATGATGGCCGATACGCCGGAAGCCGACTGCATCGAATGCCACAAGACCGCCGGCCACGACTACGAGGCGATCGACAAGGCAGAGGCCAAACCCGCAGCTGCCGCCAAGGAAGGCGTCAACTAATCGGCCTGTAATCAGCTGATCACGCACAAAGCCCGGAGAGAATTCCCCGGGCTTTTTCTTTGTCTGAAAATTGTGTCCGCACACTGCGCCGAAAACCCCGATGCCGGCGCTAGAATGCCCGGCAACCTTTGTTTTTTAACGCTCAGACTTTGAGCTTCGGAATTTTTCAAAGTGACTGATTCCCCCCGTACCATTTTCCGAAAGGACTACAAGCCCTACACCCACTCGATTGACTCGGTGGAGCTTGACTTTGTTCTCGACCCGCAGAGCACGCTTGTCACAAGCCGCATGAAGGTCACACCCAAGCGCGATGCCGAAACCGATGACCTCGTCTTAAACGGGCACAACCTCACGTTTGAAAGCCTCAGAATCAATGACCGTGAGGCCAAGGACAACGAATACAGCCTCACCGAAGACTCGCTCACGGTCTACGGCGTAAGCCACCAGACCGACATCACGATCGTAAACCGCTTCAGCCCGGCCGAAAACACGGATCTCTCGGGCATCTACATGTCGGCGGGGTCCTTTATGAGCCAGTGCGAGGCCGAGGGGTTCCGGGCGATCACCTACTGGCCCGACCGCCCCGACGTGATGAGCCGCTTTACGGTGACGATGCACGCGGACAAGTCCGCCTACCCGGTGCTTCTTTCCAACGGCAACCTTGTGGCTAGCGGCGATGAAAGCGAAGGGCGCCACTGGGCGCGCTGGGAAGATCCCTTCAAAAAGCCCTGCTACCTCTTTGCCCTGGTGGCCGGCCGCTTTTCCGTGCGCGGCGACAAAATCACGCTTAAAAACGGGCACGAGTGCCTGCTGCAGGTCTGGACCGAAGAGAAGAATTTCGACAAGAGCGCCTGGGCGCTGCAGTGTCTGAAAAAGGCCATTTTCTGGGATGAGGAGCGCTGGGGTCTGGAACTTGACCTTGACCGCTTCATGATCGTGGCAACCGATGACTTTAACTTCGGCGCCATGGAAAATAAGGGCCTCAACATCTTTAACTCCCGCTACGTGATGGCAACGCCCGACATTGCAACGGACGCCGACTACGCCGCCGTTGAATCCGTGGTGGGGCACGAGTATTTCCATAACTGGACCGGTGACCGCGTCACGCTCAGAGACTGGTTCCAGCTCACCTTAAAGGAAGGCCTCACGGTATTCCGTGACCAGGAGTTCTCGATGGACATGGCCCCGGACAGCACGTCCCGTGCCATCAAGCGCATCAAAGACGTGAAGGCCTTAAGAACCGCGCAGTTCCCGGAAGACGCGGGCCCCATGTCGCATCCGATCCGTCCGGACAGCTACCGCGAGATCAACAATTTCTACACGATGACCGTGTATGAAAAGGGCGCGGAAGTAATCCGCATGCTGCAGACCATGCTCGGTAAAGACGGTTTCCGCAAGGGGCTTGACCGCTACATCATGCTCCATGACGGCAACGCCGTGACGTGCGATGACTTCATTGCCGCGATGGCGGAAGCCAACAACCGCGATCTCGGACACTTTGCGCTCTGGTGGTCGCAGTCAGGCACCCCCCGCGTGTCGGTGGAAACAAGCTACGACGAAGTTCATCAGACCTTAACGCTCAGAGCCTCGCAGGCAACGCCGGCGACGGCAGACCAGAAGGAAAAGGCGCCGCTCGTCATTCCGATTTCCGTGGGGCTGCTCGACACCGAAGGCCGCGACATGACGCTGAAGCTCGCCGATGACAACGAAGCAGCTGTACCGCAGACCACGCGCACCCTGATACTTGAAGACGAAAGCGACGAGTGGGTCTTTAAAAACGTGGAATGTAATCCCGTGCTTTCTCTGGGCCGCGGCTTTTCCGCGCCTGTGATCTTTGACTACCCCTACAGCCGCGAAGAACTCGCGTTTCTGGCCTGCCACGACAGCGATCCCTTCAACCGCTATGAAGCGATGCAGCGCCTGGCGGTTGACGGCTTAAACACCATGATCGACATGGTGGAGGCAGGCGAAGAGCCTGAAGTGAACGACGCCTGGTCAACGACCTTCCGCTCAGTGCTTAACGACGATGGTCTCTCGCCCGCCTTCAGGGCAGCAGCACTGCAGCTGCCCGACGAAATGACGGTTGCGATGACGCGAGCCATGATTAACCCGGACGCCGTGCGCACGGCCTGGCTTTCCGCGCAGGCCTTTTTCGGACGCCACTTAAGCCAGGACTTCTCTTCCACCGTTTTGAAGAACTTCTCCGCGGCGGACTATTCGCCCGACGCGGTTGAGGCCGGAAAGCGGGCACTTAAAAACACGGCGCTTGACTATTGGCTTGCGGGCGGCAGCGCCAAGGCGCTTTTAACCGCACGCGATCAGTTTGACAACAGCGACAACCTCACCGACCGGCTCGCAGCGCTGCAGATGGTTGTCAACAGCCAAAGCCCCGCAAAGGTCGACGTGCTCGATGCCGCCGCACGCCTCTGGGTAAGCGAACCGCTGCTGATGAACAAGTGGTTTACGGTGCAGGCAACGGCCGTTGCGCGCGCCAACGAATGCCCGGTCGTGGACCGCGTGCGGGCTCTGATGGCAAGCAAGGTCTTTTCCATTAAAAATCCGAACAACGTCTACGCCCTTGTAAACGCCTTCTTTACCCGTAATCCGGGCGAATTTCACCGTGCCGACGGCTCGGGCTACCGCTTCTGGGCGGAGACCGTGCAGGCCGTGGACAAAATTAATACCCATGTGGCCGCACGCCTTGCAAGAGCTCTTGACAACTGGCGCCGGTTTGACCCGGCACGCGCCAAACTCATGCATGCGGCGCTTACTGAGGTCGCCCAAAACACCACGCTTTCTTCGGGCGTGCGTGAAGTCGTCGACAAGGCTTTGAACTGCCGTTAACCGTTTATCAGGAATTTTTAGTTATGACGCACACAACACTGAAGCATTACCTTGAAGCGGAAGTCACAAAAAACGGCCTGCCGCAGAAACTTGCCGACCTTATCACCGGTGTGGCTGAAACGAGTAAGGAAATCAGTTACGAAGTAAGCCGCGGCGCGCTTGCCGGCGTTCTCGGCATGGCCGGCACCGAAAACATTCAGGGTGAGGATCAGAAAAAGCTTGACGTCATCAGTAACCGCCTGATGGTGGAAGGCTGCATTGCCACGGGAGCCGTGAGCGCCATGGCTAGCGAAGAAATGGATCACGCCCTCTTGGTTCCGGCCGATAAGCCCGTTGGTCCCTACCTCATCTGCTTTGACCCTCTGGACGGCTCAAGCAACATCGACATCAATGTCTCGATCGGCACGATTTTCTCGGTGCTGCCGAGTCCGAAGGGCGCTTCCCGCGACATCACCGATGATGATTTTCTGCAGTCAGGCGACAATCAGCTGGCCGCCGGCTACGTGATCTACGGCCCGCAGACGCAGCTTGTCTTTACCGTTGGCCGGGGCGTGGCGATGTTTACGCTTGATCCCGACAGCGGCGACTTTATCCTCACGACCCCGGTTGTGACGCTCGCTACCGACACCAAGGAATTTGCCATCAACATGTCCAACATGCGCCACTGGCAGGAACCGGTGAAGCGCTATGTTGCTGAACTGCTGCAGGGCACAACGGGCGTGCGCGGCAAGGACTTCAACATGCGCTGGGTGGCGGCGATGGTCGCCGAAGTGCACCGCATTCTTTCCCGCGGCGGTATCTTTATGTATCCGCGGGACGACCGCGATCCGGCCAAGCCCGGGAAACTGCGCCTGATGTACGAAGCCAATCCCATGAGCTGGCTCATTGAGCAGTCGGGCGGCGCCTCGACCGACGGACGGCAACGCATTCTTTCAATTGCCCCGGAAAAATTACACCAGCGTGTGGCAGTATTTCTAGGAGCGAAAAACGAGGTGGAACTCGTCACGTCCTACCACAAAAATTAAGGCAGCTTCCTGTCAACTACCCCTGACTGAAGTCAGAGGCTT
>ULTD01040674.1_pt1 | contig 11602 bp, 7 predicted proteins | sample 1957321 | NCBI WGS metagenome assembly ULTD01 (sample SAMEA4835726, study PRJEB28245) | human gut metagenome | biome: gut microbiome; material: fecal sample | place: Denmark | collected 2008
CTTGCACCCTTTAGAGTATGTTCGTGCTGGACGAACTAAAAGAAGGAGCGCGTATCACTACGGGCTCCTTCTGCACAAAAATAGTATATAATAATCGTTGGTAAACGATCTTTCAAGTTCTTTCCGTTATCCGGCGCACGGGCGAGGTCCTAATCGACCACGTCCATTACGCAGCGGACGTTATAAGTCGTACTAATAGCAACAGTCATCTGAGTACCTGCCAGCACAAATCCATACTCACTACCAGTTCCGCCTTTATAATACCCGCTCTGAACGCCAGTAAATGAGGTACAGCTGTAAAGGTCTGTCAAATTCTTATTTACTGCAGACATTATGGACAATTCTCTCTGGTTCGGGACTCGCCAAGAGCCACCATATCCAGCGGCCTTTTGGCAGACATCATCGCTTGAATTAATAAAGCCACTTCCTTTAGCAGTACTGATGACCTGCGTCTTAGAATAAGGGCCACCCGTCAAATCTGCACTTGCAATCTTAAACTTCTTGTAAAGTTTATTACTATCCTTACCTCTTTCGAAATAAGTTTGGAAACCACCCAACTGCGCCGATCTAAGAGCGTCACTGTTCAGAAGCATCGTCACAGTTTCGGTTGCAGGATCATACTCATAATACTTATCAGCCTCACCCAAGCCATTCTCCTTAGACTCCAATGTTCTTATGCATCTAACCATAGTTGCACTACCATTTGTTCCTGTAGCACACCCCTCCTCAGCCCAGAAAGTATTCGCTGGAGAACAAGTGAAATAATGCCACGGAGACAAGGCAGCATCTCCGCCATTTTCGGTATCGGTAAATGCCGTATTCAACGCATCCCACTCACTTTGACTCGCTTTGAACAATCTCATATCCGTATTCAACGCCTCTTCTCCTGCCCATATACCTTTATACTGGTCCACGGAAGCAAGATACCATTTTATCTCATCTGTATCAATTCTCCTATTTCCATTTTCATCACGGTTACGACTCATACACGCCTGAAATGCATCGAGATACAGGTCCTGTGTTCCCTTGGCACTCTTGGTAATATCATCATAGAACTTATTACCTGAATTATTTTTAATCGCAGAAGCCCTTCCATTCCAGTACTCCTGTTGAGAATTTGTACCATTCGCGACATTCTTTCCCTGAGCCTTTTCTTCAGAAACAAACTCGAGACCGAACGGTTTCTTTGCAGGGTCCAATTCATAGAATGTCCAGATGGATTTCTGAGAAACCACATATTTTGCTCGAGCGAAAGAACTTTGACCGTCTGCACTGACGAAAAGTTCATTGGCAAAATACATTCGGCGCGGCTCAGATTTGTTCACATATTCGGTCCAGTTCTTGTCCGGATAGTAGTTTTCATCCACAAAGCAGGTGACATAGACTGACGAGCCTGTAGCATTGAAATATGATGCCGTCTTTTCCTTTCCCGCCTTATACAAATCCCGCAAGAATTCGAAAATGGTCTGAGTATTAGTTCTGCCAGGATATGCGCACACGTCCGAGATAGCATGGGAGGATGAAACCTTACAACCAGGTCTTTGCGAAGGAGTATAATAGGAAGAATAATATCCAGTATTCTTCACAAAACGCACCCAGTCGAAATCCGCATTTCCGCTTATCAGAATTTTGGATGCATCCACAGGCATACCGTTAGTTCCGACCGTAGTGAGGACAGTAGGGTTAGAGTGCGTCTTGAATTCAGCAGCATCGTAAATCCGGCCTTCTCCGTCCACAATCATCGATATTGTCTCACAGAACGCAGTCTGGATTTTCAGAATATAGCCGTATTTATCAACATTGATGATCTGATTCAGTTCAGACATGGAGAACTTCATCACCCTCGCCTCGTAATGGCAGTCCACCTCCAAGATATCAGTTCCTTTAAAGATGACAACTCCCTCAGAACCAGGGTCATCACCATTCTTTTGGGACTCAGCGATAAAGTTATTCACGCCCTTTATGGTCAATGTATATTCATAGTTGCTGTTTGCAGCGACCGAGAAATCTGCCGGGTTTTTCGAAAAATCTCCCAAATGGACAGTATAGCTCAAATCGCCCGCATAATCGCCACCCTGATATTTACCGTGAATGACAACATAGGTGGCATTCGCAGGTGCATTGACAAAGGTCTTCTTGCCGGCATCGTAAGTATTCTTCTCACGGTCATTGAAGGAAGTCGGTGTCGCAGTCGTAGTCTGGACATTGGCAGGAAGATAGCATTGATAGCTGTTCTCTGACCAGATGATTCGGTCAAACGTCTCAAAACCGGAAGACGCCACATTGTTTCCGCGCATCAAGCCATAGACCTGAGGCACATTGTGAATCTCCATGTACTCCGGCTTGAATGTAACATTGCCTTCCGTCTTGACTGTTATCTTGTTCTTGGACAGGATTTTATACAGTTTCACACGCTTATGGTCGTCATCTGTCGGAGACGTGATTTCAGCCTGCTGCGTCGTGCCATCTTTTCGCGCAATGGTCACGGGATCTCCGTTATTGGCAAAACCGCTCATCACGAAACGGTTGTCGGCAGGATTTATGGAACCGAGCTGACGGGTACATGTAGCCGACAGGAAGGTTTCGCGGGTAAGATGCGAAAGGTTCGACTCATCGATATCGAGGATGGCATCGTCAGTGACCTTGTACTGCGAAGTCCTTGCATTGGCAATGGCGTAGATATATACCTCGCCGGTGGAGGTAGGGATATTGCTGACAGTAGCCGTGCGGTCGTAACCTGGCTGGGAACTGTCATCCGTAAAAGTCAAGTCGTCTTTCGAGAAATACTTGTATCCCACGAGATTGCCAGTAGCCTTGGAGAAAATATAGATTCGGAGATTCTCCACAGCACGCTCGTTGTCATCGTTCGGGTCCCACGGGCTCTTGACGATGATCTGATCCATGCCGCCGGAAAGGACATTGAGCGAGAGATACACGTTTTCTTCCCCGTGGTCAGGAGCGCTGATGTTCTCTTTCACGCAGGAGGCCAATGAGCATAAGGTCAATGCCGCAGCGACCAGTATGTTTACGATATAGTGTTTCATAATTCCCTTCATTATTCAAATGTCACATCTCCGCCTTTGTCGCCTTCCCAGTTCATCACGGTCACTTGCGCGCCGATGGCGTCATTGCTGTAAACCAGGTTGTAGAGATATCTGTTGCCGGCATCCCAAAGCTTATCCTTGGTGATGTTCGCAAGATTTATGTTGATGGTCTTGGTGACAGTGGTTGTGGTAGTCGTTTCAATATAATCAAAATCTTTATTATAATATTTTCGACTTCCAGACTCAGAAACTGAACTTACCTTATAATTACCTTTCCCTTTTCCTTTATAATTGTATCGATAGCTAGTAACTCTTTCATAATCCCCATTATATGCCCAAGTAAAGGACACCTGATACTGACCTCCTGAGCCTACATACTTATAATACTCATAAGGGACTATCTCCGTCTTCGTCACCGTAGTCTCATACTTAATCTCCAGCACCTTGGCACCCAGCGATTCGCCCTCGGCTCCGCCTTCACCAGGTCCTTTCGCCGCATTCGTAATGTCCAGCTGCTGCGGCCATATCAGACGATAATCCGCCACAGGGAAAGTAGCCCCGTCCGTATATGTCGTGCCAGGAATCATAAGGTTCACAGTAGAACCGGATGCGATGGTAACATCTGCACCGCCCTCGACGGCAGCACCCGAAATACCATCCGCAGGATCCATTACCATAGAGGTATATTCAATCTCAGGACTACCGGTATTGGCAGGATCCCAAGCCAAACCGTAATTGATGGTCGCGGTACAGGAATTGCCCACCTTCAGCCTTACAGAGGTAATCTTGAGAGGATTAGGGCTGTCATTTTTCAGTGTGAACGCATATCCGGCGAACAGATGGCGGAACTGCAACTCTACAGGGCCAGTGCCCGCGCCAGTGTTCAGATTGCGCTCTGCTATATTGGAATAGATCAGGTCGAACTGCTCTTTGGGAGTATCATAAGTATTGAAAGTTGCAGGGACTGAAAAAACCTTATGCTCAGCATTGAATGTCCAGTCTGCAGGAATAGTCTTGCCCGCCATTATATTGGCCACGCCATAGAACCTGTGCGAGCCCATCTTGGTCCAGTAATAATGCTCCATAGAGGAAGTCAGATTCGGCTCCGTATAGAAAGGCCATGTGGAGCCGTCCTCAGCAGAATTGCAGACGGCATTGGCGTCCCGGATATAGAATTCGGCAGTAGCCCAAGTAGCGGTAGGAGAATATATATCGAAGATTTTCAATGCATTGCCCACCTGTCTGAACGAACCGGCATCAAGCATCGCTCTCGTACCGGGTTCAGTGGAACCGGCGATGAACAGGATTTCATCACCACGACTCACCACTTCATCAGGCTCGACCCTGACAGTAGTACAGGAGCCAAGCGAGACAAGCAGCGCCGCTACAGAAGCCAAACTATATTTGATATCAGTTTTCATCATCTTCAACTAATCTGAAAGTCGCTCGTCCCAGCTGCTTATGCCCGTAGTGTATTTCAGCACGAACGGGTCTCCGGTAGTGTCTTCCGGACCAGGTTCCTGGATATTGAGCGTATATGTGTAGTGCCTGTCGGACAACCACTCCTTAAGCACTGCAGGTGTTTCAACAGTCTGGTTGCCAAGCCATTCGCTCCCGGCTGTAGAAAGAGCAAACGTAACTCTGATGGACGCGCCGCCGTCCTGCGGAAGGACAAACCAGCTGCCGCCCAAATAGGATGGAGACATCTTATACACTTCGACACCTTCTTCGTCAGCCTCAAATATGGTGAGGTCGCTTTTCTGCCCTGACGATCTCCAGTCCGGTGATGCCGAAGAATCGTAGCTTCCCTGCCTGAAAATGCCGCAAAGCTCGATTTTCTGAATTTTGACGCGGGTTTCCAAGTTCAATGTCTGTTTCACGCGAAAGTCCATCTTGGTCAATGCGTGGCGGAACGGAAATCCCACAATACTGTCGTTCTTGGTATAGGCCCTGTCGGTTTTTGCCAAAAGGATGTCTATGCCCTTGCCCTCCACCGTGTACGAATCAATCTTGATATTACATTCACGGTCACAGGTTACCTGAAGGTCAGTAGGATAATATCCTGCAAATGTCAATGTCTGGTCATAAGGCCACTGTGGAGAGTTCTCAGGGAACCAGCCTCTGGCGCCACGGGACTTGACAATGACATCGTCCAGATATTTTTCACCGGAATCCCGGGAGACCGCAGTAACGCGGAACTCCCTGTCTTCCGGAAAAGGAATGAAATCCTCTCCAGATCTGGTACCCAAGCCTACAACCGGTCTCAATCTGATTTCACCCGTAGTCTTGTCATATTTGAGATGTGACAAGCAACTTGATGACACGCCTGCTGTCAGAAGCAGTACTAATATTTTGGAAAGGATTTTCATACTATAACTAAAATTAAACTATCTGCAAACGCTTACTGAGCATTGATACCGCTGGCAGTAACATCTTCCCAATCCTTGAGTTTAGGAGCGATGAGAATTTCATTTTCGCCGTCAGCACCCTTGATGTTGAAATTCAGTGTGTAGATATAGTGCTTGCCATTTATCCACTCTTTAAGTGCAACAGCAGGATTACCTGCCTTACATTCATTAAGTTGGAAAGTAAGGGGCTGGTCTGCAGACCATTTGCCAGTAGGCATCAACTGAGAGAATACTACTGTAAGAGTAACATCTTTGCCAAGAGTTTGAGGGATAACTACAGTTCCTTTTGCATTATTCTCAAGTGCTTGAACAGGTTTTTCAGCAGTCGGCAGCTCAACCTCTTTATAATTATTATCGCTGAAAACTGTGAGTGTCTTTTTATCAGTTTCAGAAGGGGTCCAAGTAATCGTAGCGCCGGCAGTCTTGAATGCTCCTTTATTTACGATACCGTTCAATTCAACTGATTTGATTTTGAACTGACTATTAGATTCCGAATTTGCAGCTACTGCCTGAACAGTAACCCAAGACATAGCGTGATAGAATACCATTGGAACAGCTGTAGTAGTCTTGTCATGAGATTTAGCTGTCATAGGACTCCAGAGAAGGTCCACAGTACTAGAGAGATCTTCGCTCTGAACATAGCTTGTCGCAGAGAACTCATCCTTCTGCTCATCATAAGCAAGTTCTGCTACGCTTGGCGAGTAAGCTGCGAATACAAGCGAACCGGTCTTTGGCCAATAATAACTTTTTCCATCACCGCCCCAGTTACCGGAGCCTGCCCTGTTGACAAATTTCACAGCCTTCAGATAAGCAGCTGAACCTGCAAGGAAATCACCTTTCGGAGTGTCTTTAACTTTGCCTGCGTTATAGAAAGCATAAACTCCCATGTCGTTGGTGGTAGGGAATGTTGTTCCAGTAATGGCAGCTTTAGTCATATTGGCTCTTGTTACAGGAGCAAGAGCGATCTCACCAGGCTGCTCATAGCTTACTGATGTTTTGGTGCAGGCTGCCAGTGCGGCAACTCCAAGCACGATTGAAATGATTTTTTTCATTTTTAATACAGTATTAAGAAATTTAAATGTTTATGTTCGTATTGATGTCTTTCCATTCATCCACTGACGGCGCAAGACCGCCTCCTTCCTTGTGTTCAGGCTCCGGAATCTCGATATCGTCAGTGTTCACGAGGATGTACTGGCGCGGATTGTCGATAAACTGGTCGGAGATGTCCACATTGAAAATATATCCTTTACCTGCGACGTCGGTGATGACGAGGGACAGGATCTGCCGTTCGCCACGCTTAGGAGACCGCCCGAAGGTATTGAACCTGGCATCGAGAAATCCGTCTCTGTCCAAGTTCCGGACATCGAAAAACACTGACGCGACTTCTTCGGAGCGGTTTCCCTGACCGAGCCTGTGGTACTGCGACAGGCCAGTGATGACGGCCGAGATGGAACCCACATACTGGGCACCCTTGATCTTGTTCACGCAAAGTATCCACGACTGCACGACTGTCTGACAGTCTATTGTCAATGTCACTTCCGGAGACTCCACCGAACGGGCAGGCATGTCCACATTCATCAGACGGCCTACGAAGAGGTGGTCAGGGTCGTAAACGATGGTCTCTTCCGTTTCGTCGCCGGGGCTTCGTGTACCGCGGCTCTTGAGCTTACTCTTGAACGAGTCGGCAATCTGGTTGGTCGTGGCGCTGATGCGGCCGAAGTTGTTTTCGTTCTGGATGAAGGTGACCTGCGTACCGAAGTTGTAGGCCAACACGTCATAGGACCTTCCCGGCAGCACTGACACCGGGCCTCCCTGAGGAGGGAGATAGGTCTGGGCGACGAGGTTTCCGTTGTTATGGTCGAAGAACGCGACTCTCATCATTTCCGGTTCCGTCATTTCCGGACCGTTCAAGATGTTCTGATCTATGTTGAATACGACATTGACATTATAGTCAGCATCGCTGAGCGGACGCCTCTTGCAGGAAGGTGCTGAGAAGAGCACTGTCAATGCGAGTGCAAGTATCATTATCTTTTTCATCGCTCGCCTCCTTTCACTTTATGTTTCACGATGATCGGCAGGACAAACGAGATTCCGGCTCTGGTAGGACCGAAGAAGGTGTAGTACTTCTGCTTGATGCCAGGGTCCTTGATGAGCTGAGTGTAGTCATGGGTCGGGGTGTAGTGACGGGCCTGTGTCATCATACAGCCGACACCGATATTGAATTCCATACGCATCCACTTGTGGTCACGTCTTCCGATAGGCAGGCCGAAGGTGTAGTCCACACCGAAATCGATGTATTCGCCCTGGTAGCCGCTCATCTTCTTCTGGTAGTCATAGTAGCCGCAGCCGGCATAGATTCCGAGCGCGTGCCCTTTGAGCTTGTCGGCACGTGTCCATTCATATTTGCCGTTACGTCCTGTAAACCAATACTTTCCGTCGATAAACCAGCCGAGCATCTCACCGCAGTACTTGTTGTTCTTGGCAAGCCACCAAGGGTACCAGTAGTCGGCTCCGATGGAAATATGTCTTCCGATAGGAATCTCGATGCCGAAGTTGAGTCCCGGAACGAGAAGGTTGGTTCTGCCGGCAAGTATCATCTGGCGCTCGTAAGCAGGTTTGCCTGCCTCGGACGGAGTAAATTCTGTAGGAACATAAGTCTGAGGAATCAATGCCATGCGGCTCTCGGATTTCAGAGGGACATCAGGTCTGACTGCTTCCAGCACAGGAACTTCCGGATCCACCCAGACGCAGATCCAGGTAGCGAGTCGGAGTTTAGGCATGTGGTTCACTATTATATAATGCCAAGTGTAGCCGTTGTCCAGATGCTGGATACGCCATTTCTTGGTGTCATTGCCCACCTTGGAATCGAGGATGCGGAGGACGCGGTCCTTGTTCTGAAGCTTGTAGTTGGCCTCGATTTCCGCTCTGAGTCCGTCCCAGTTCTCATTCTGCGGCCTGAGGACGATCTTGTCCCCGTTCAGAGACGAGCCTTCAGGGATATTGTTCACGATGAAACGGCGTGCAGCCTCTGCTCTCTTGCGGGCGAGCCATACGTTGCGCTCATACACACCCTCAGGAGATGCATAGGAAGAAATGGTGATGCTGTCTATTTTAGGGGAAATGAGGAGGTATTTGCGGATCTGCGCAATCTGCCACTCATTGTCAAGATAATGCTCATCGATATCGACCCTGTCCAGCCAATAATATATCGCAAAGCGTCTCTCCACAGATCATGCAGAAACCGAACGCCCGGTATCAAGAGTTGTCGCTTCTTGAGCTGAAACTCCAACTTGACCCGAAAACAGGGCCGAAATCAGAAGAGCAACTGTAAGAAGCCGCTTTGTAATCCTTGCCATCTACTTATATCAGTTCTTAAAATATTACACTGTCGGGAACGGGTCCCGAGGATATTTCACTTGCTTTCGTTTTATTAAAGTAGAACAAAATTAGTTTTGAGAATCGAGATTTGCAAATATATTTTTTCTAAATACAGGGCTGCAAATTTGGCAAAAAGTGCTATTTAGCCACCCCCCCCCCAGACAATTTTTGGCAAAAATCAACATACGCTATTTTTTGGCGTAGAATATAGGCGATACACGCAAAATACGGCGCATAAGCCATTTTTTTGGCGTAGGTGAAAATTATGTTCTTTTGGTCGAAAAAACCAAAAGCGAAAAAAGTTGTAACTTTTTTCGCTTTTACTGTTTTTGATAGGAAATGAACCCAAATGAACCAGTTTAGAGGCCTAAAATGACGGACTCCACGATTTCTGAAAAGAAACGCATCTCGAGCAAATGTTCTTTTTCTGCTATTGTTTCAGGGGTGTCGTCAGGAGTCAGCGGAGTAGAGCGCTGGGCTATGATCTCACCGCCGTCCACGGTATTACTTACGTAATGAACAGTCATTCCGGTCTCTGTTTCTCCGGCGGCTTTTACTGCTTCATGAACGTGATGTCCATACATACCGATCCCGCCGAATTTGGGCAGGAGCGCAGGGTGAAGATTTATCATCCTGTGGTCATAGGCATTGATAAGAAAATCTGGTACGACGAGCAGAAATCCTGCGAGGACGATGAAGTCGATTCCGAATTCCTTCATCAGAGGCATCAGCTTGGACTCGTCGTTGAAGTCTTTCTTGGGCATGACTACTGTGGGTATCCCGTGGTTCTGCGCCCGTACAAGGGCATATGCGTCGGCCTTATTGCTCAGGACTACAGAAATCTTGACTTTATCAGAGCCGCTGAAATGACGGATGAGGGATTCGCAGTTCGTTCCGCTTCCGGACACGAAAATAGCCACATTAATCATATATATGTCGAATTTGGTCGCACAAAGATAATGAAAGTTTCGTATTTTAGTAAGGTTTGTATATATTTGAAAGTTTTTGTGTGAAGAAAATGAGAAAAAAAATATACATAAATGTTATCCTGACTGCCTTGCTGACCACCTTTTTCTCTGTTTCAGCGGGAGCTCAGGCTACCAAGGTGAAAGGCAGGGTGACAGATTCGGAAAGCGGTGAAGGAATACCTTTCGCCGCCGTATATTTCTATGGGACGACCATAGGCGTTTCCACCGACCTGGAAGGGTATTATTCTATGGAGACACGTGATTCTACGGCAAATACGCTTTGCGCCGCGCTGTTAGGATATGAGACTCAGATGATACGAGTGAGCCGCAGGGCATTCAGCGAGGTGGATTTCAGGCTCAACCCTGTCACTTCTTCGCTCAATGCGGCAGTGGTAAAGCCGGACAACCGGTATATGAAATGGATTCTGAAGCAGATCGACGAGCACAAGAAGGTCAATGACCCGGAACGCCGCGATGCCTATGCCTGTGACATCTACACCAAGATGGAACTGGACCTGACAAATCCTGACCGCAACTTGCGCAACCGTATGATACGCAGGAACTTCGGCTTCATCTTCGACTATATGGACACGTCTGTGGTTTCCGGCCAGCCTTTTCTTCCGGTGATGATTTCGGAGACGCGGGCCAAGAGATACCACAGCATTTCTCCGGATATCAGCAAGGAAGCCATAGAAGCGACTAGGATTTCCGGTTTCAATGAGGACAATGCCATTTCGCAGTTTACCGGCAGCATGCACCTGAAGACGAATTTCTACAACAATTTCATCAATGCCTTCAATGTTCAGATTCCGTCTCCGCTGTCGTCCAACGGAAGTGTTTACTATAATTACTATCTGGTGGACAGCCTCAACATTGACGGAAGAAAGACTTGGAAAATCAGGTTCCATCCCGGCAGGGGCGTGTCCTCGACGGTCTTCGACGGGGAAATGAACATTGACTCGGAAACTTTCGCGCTGAGGGAGATTCATGCGAAAATGATGAAAGGGGCGAATGTGAACTGGATCAGGGACATGGTGATAGACCGTACCGACCAGCTGGTCGGGGATTCGCTCTGGTTCTACAAGCAGGACAAGCTGTACGTGGATTTTTCCGTGACGATGAGTGATTCTTCGAAGTTCGTGTCGTTCCTGGGTAACCGTCAGATAGATTATATGAATCCGGTGCTGGGTGAGCCGGCAAGGAAGCTGGTCCAGCAGGCCCACGCGACTTCCGTGCACGTGATGAAGGATGCGGGGAAAAAGGATGAGGCGTGGTGGAGCGAGGCCAGGCCGTACAAGTTATCGGAAAAGGAGCAGAATATCTACAATATGGTGGACTCCATCAAGCATGTTCCGCTGTACAATACCGTATATAATATTGTAAACACTGTGGTTTCCGGCTACTTGGAGACGAAATACGTCGCTTTCGGACCGTATTCGCGGCTGTACAGTTTCAATGACACAGAAGGCAACAGGGTTTCGTTCGGGGCGCGTACCACATCCGAGCTGAGCAAGAAATTCAGGATTGAGGGCTATCTGGGCTATGGTTTCAAGGACAAGGAGTTCAAGGGCGGAGGTTCTCTGGAATGGATGTTCAGCAAGCAGCCTACCATGAAGTTGACTATAAGCGGAAAGCACGATATCCTGCAGCTCGGAAAGGGCAAGAATGCGTTCAATGACATGAATATCTTGTCATCGCTTCTTCGCAAGAGAGGCAGCGAGAAGAGGAGTCTTGTCAATGAATATTCAGCGACTTATGACTGGGAAATCCGGCCGTGGCTGAACACATCGACTTCCCTGGAGTT
>ULTD01022545.1_pt1 | contig 11380 bp, 9 predicted proteins | sample 1957321 | NCBI WGS metagenome assembly ULTD01 (sample SAMEA4835726, study PRJEB28245) | human gut metagenome | biome: gut microbiome; material: fecal sample | place: Denmark | collected 2008
ATTAATCCAATTCGCAAAATATTGGAGATATTTATTGGTGCTTAGTGAAGCTAGTTTTCTTACAATGCAAAAAGATTTAGTGAATGGTTAATATGTAAAAATCCCCGGATAATGTAATTGTCCGGGGATGAATTATTCAAGTAAGAGAATATTGAATTATTTAATTCTTTTGTAACCATATACAGCCAAATCGCCCAATTCCTCTTCAATGCGGAGTAACTGATTGTATTTAGCCATACGGTCGGAGCGGCTTAAAGAACCTGTCTTGATCTGTCCGCTGTTAGTAGCTACTGCGATATCGGCGATAGTAGCATCTTCTGTTTCACCTGAACGGTGAGAAGTAACAGTAGTATATCCATGACGGTGAGCCATTTCGATAGCGTTCAGTGTTTCTGTCAGCGAACCGATTTGGTTTACTTTAATCAGGATAGAGTTGGCACAGCCTTTTTCGATACCCATTGCAAGGAAATCTACGTTGGTTACGAACAGGTCGTCACCTACCAACTGGCAACGGTTGCCGATGCGTTCGGTCAGTTTTTTCCAGCCTTCCCAGTCGTTTTCGTTCATACCGTCTTCGATAGAGTCGATAGGGAATTTGTTGATTAGTTCTTCCAGGTAGTCAACTTGTTCTGCGGAAGTACGTTTCTTACCTTTTTCACCTTCAAACTTGGTATAATCGTAAATACCATCGTGGTAGAATTCGGAAGAAGCACAGTCCATACCGATCATAACGTCTTTGCCCGGTTCGTATCCTGCTGCTTTGATAGCGGCCAGAATAGAATTCAAAGCATCTTCCGTACCTTCGAGGTTAGGTGCGAAACCACCTTCATCACCTACAGCAGTGCTAAGGCCACGGTCTTTCAAGACTTTCTTTAAAGCGTGGAATACTTCAGCACCCATGCGCAGACCTTCTCTGAAAGAAGGAGCACCTACGGGACGGATCATAAATTCCTGGAATGCGATCGGAGCATCGCTATGTGAACCACCGTTGATGATGTTCATCATCGGTACAGGCATTACATACGTATTTGTTCCACCGATATAGCGGTATAGAGGAAGATCCAGATAGTTGGCAGCAGCTTTAGCTACGGCAAGAGATACACCGAGAATAGCGTTAGCACCTAAATTCGATTTAGTCTTAGTGCCGTCCAATGCCAGCATTGTGTAGTCGATACCTCTCTGATTGAGTGAAGACATACCAATCAGTTTCGGAGCGATGATTTTATTTACATTATCAACCGCTTTTTGTACTCCTTTTCCACCATAGCGCTGTTTGTCACCATCGCGAAGTTCCAATGCTTCGTGTTCACCTGTGGAAGCGCCTGACGGCACAGATGCACGTCCCATAATGCCGGATTCCAATACTACGTCAACTTCTACTGTGGGGTTACCTCTTGAATCGAGAATTTCTCGAGCTACAATTTTTTCAATTTTCATCGTTTCTATTGTTTTTGAATAAGATTTCTGCAAAAGTACGGACTTGACGGGGAGTGAGAAATCACTATAAATAGGTATTCTTTTTGTGCCTATTCCCTATATGTCGTTAGTCCGACCTTATACTATAACAACGGGACGATGCTTTTTGTTTGAGTGCGGCGGGGTGAATTTGCAGGATTTTAATCTTCGATAATAACCCCTAACAGTGGAAGCAAATCCATTGCTTGCAGGGAAGTGATGACAGCCCCTTTCAGATCGCTGATGTTAAGCGTGATTCCGCTGATACGGGAAGTGCGCAAATCTATTCCGCGAAGCGGAGCGTGTGAAAAATCGGCTTCTACGAGATCGCAACTCTCAAATGCGACGGATGAAAAACGGCAGTCGTTCAGACTTCCGTTGCGGAGCTGGCTGTGTGCAAAACGTACCTGGTTCATTTTACTCATAGCCAGATTGATATAACCTGCGTTGCAGTCATGCAGCAAGACGTGATTCATTGTTGTTTCCGATAAATTGGTACCCAATAGCTTGCAGGAAATGAATTCTACCCGGTAGAGCGAACTTTCAGCGAAAGAAATGTTGGATAAGTCGCAGTTCTCGAACCTGACATCGGTCAGTTGGGAGGAACGGAATTTACATTCGCTGAATGTCTGATGCTGAAAGGTGCAGTTTTTGAAACTTTTATAAGATTTGTCGATGCCTTCTTCTTTTCCTTTGCAGAATAAAAGATGAGAGACGGTTTCTTCTCTGTCGAGCCATTCCTGTAGGGTAATAGTACTGACTTCCTGTTCTTCCATCATGGGAGGAACAACGCGGACGGGTTTGGTTGGGTTTCTTTTAATCATGCCGTAAAGGTAGGATTTATATTCGAATTATTAAATCTGTTTTCCCACATATCCGCCGGCTAACGTTGCGGCTAATCCTATTCCTATACTTAATAATGTATATAGAACAAATGCTCCGTAAAATTCTCCTTTCAGCAGACCTACGCCGTCACTGGAGAAAGTAGAGAACGTTGTGAAACCTCCACATAAACCCGTTGTCAGAAACAAACGGACCTCGAACGGAAGGTGGAATCGCTCTGAAAGGGCATAGAACAGGCCGATGAGAAAACTGCCGAGAAGATTGACCGTGAAAGTGGCCCATGGAAAATGATAAGGGACGATTCGTTCGTGCATTAACAACTGGATGAAATAACGCAGTGCACTACCGGTTCCTCCACCGATAAAGATATAGATAACTTCTTTACTCATTTGATTGAAAGATTGATATTATTTGTAGGCGGCTTCAAAATCTTTTTCGAATTGCTGGAAGCCTCCGGGATAAACAAGATTGATTTGTTCTGAAACGGTTGACGGATCATTTTTGTTTTGCAGAACGGATATGAACTTTTTGAATATCTCGCGGGGAACGCTCTCTATCCAGAAGGTGACAAGCGCATGCGAAAGGATATAAGAGTATTGCTCGTCCGTCATTTGCTGTTTCATAAATTTGCCCTGGCTGCTATTTAAAAATGTAGGAAGGTTTACTTCTCCCAGCATATACATCGTCCGAACTCTCCCTTGTTCGTATTCGGTAAATGTGTGGCGGACTGCTTTTTTGTGAATGGTGCAATGTTCGAAGTACTCCGACAGTCCTTCGTTAAGCCAGCTTGGAGGACGCTTGCCGAGAATCTGCGAAACGAAATGATGACTCAGTTCGTGATAGATAATGGCAAGACTTCTCTCCCGTCCATTCTCCCGTCCTAAGATGACTGCCTTTTGTAGCTTAGGTGAGTATGCACCACTTGCCTTGATAGGCAGAGACACATTGATACTTTCTAAGTAATCGATTGCTTCTCTTCTATTTTCAAATACATATAGTTGGAGGCTCAGCGTATCGGGCAGTCCGAATTGTGAATAGAAATCAACCTCATGTTGAAGAAACTGTTCTATCTTCTTCCGGTCTTTGTCGGGAAGCGGGTCACCGCCATATTCCACTTTTACGGTTTGGGCATGAAGCAAACCGCAGAAAAAGAAGACCGGGAAGAAAAGTAAAAATATGCGCATGATACATCTATTATTTCAGGTTGTGTAGCTTCATATATTTCTTTTTATCACGTTTACTCATGTCCTGCATGATAAGGTCATGGTCGGTCACAGCCTGATAGATGGTTTTCTCTTCCGGTTTCACATCTCCTTCAGTTGTGCGGAATACAGGAATAAAGTGGGAGTAAGGGTATCCGGATGATAATCCTCCTTTGAACTTATTTTCATCCAGAAAAAAGAAAGAGATGGCACCACCTGTGGGGCCTGCCTTTCCTATGGCTTGTCCAACTTGTACTTCTTCGCCTGGTTCGATAAAATTCTCGTTCATCACCAGATAGGCTGCAAAAGTCTGATCGGGATGATAGATGAGCAGCTGTTGCGGGTTGGTGGTTTTACAGGCTATTCCGCTGCGGGTGGCGTAGATTGTATCACCTTGTTTGATGTGAAAATTCAAGGTCTTGAATGGTTCACGCGGATCGGTTTTCCAGGCTGTCTTTTGATTGTTCTTTACGGGTAAGGCATAAGGAGTCTGAATATTGAAATCTTTAGGAAATTTGCCCCGGTAGAACGTATAAGAAGAGGCACTTTTAAACGGATTGTCTACTTGTGCGTTCTTTTCTATTTTAAATATAGTGTTTTTTCCGTTACTTAAATTGTAGGAACGGTCGTTGGCACGATACAGATAATAGTCGCAATAGTCTTCATTGTAGTAATTGAGTTCGGTAGCTCCCTGAGCATCTTTTTCCCATTTTGACTCGATGATACCGTATGGACGTTCCAGCAGTTTACGTAAAGACTGCGCGGAAGTGCAGCTGGCGGACAATGTGAAAATCAATAGAGCGATCAATTTAAGGTGCTGTGCCATATTCTAAATAGTAAAGTGTTTATTGATATAGTTGGGATAATACGTTGCAAATATAGAAAGATTATGTAATATGCGTCTTTAATCCTTTTAATTTCTTCACCATAGACACTATATTTTTTCTAGCTTCTGGATTTGTTATCTGCTTTATATTTAAATGTTTATCCCGTTTCAACTTCTATATCCTTCTATATTTTCTTTATAAAGAAAAACACCTCTATTGTTTCCTGTCTATCTTTGCCATACGATTATTAACTAACTCATTTATATCATGAAGAACATGAAAATAGGAACTGCAATGTGGGTCTGCCTGTTGCTCTCTTTTTTCTTCGGCACATCAGCAAAGGCCGAAAGTATCACTTCTCCAGACGGACAATTAAAACTTAATTTCTCTGTCAACATGCAAGGAGAACCGGTGTATGAACTCTCTTATAAAGGAAAAGAGGTGATTAAACCTTCGAAACTGGGACTGGAATTGAAAAATGATCCCGGACTGATGAATGGATTCACTCTGGCCGATATTAAAACTTCTGCTTTTGATGAAACATGGGAACCGGTGTGGGGAGAGGTGAAATCGATCCGCAACCATTATAATGAAATGGCTGTTACCCTGAATCAAAAGGCGCAAGATCGTAATCTGATTATTTGTTTTCGTCTTTATAATGATGGCTTGGGGTTCCGCTATGAGTTCCCGCAGCAAAAGAATCTGAATTACTTCGTTATAAAAGAAGAACATTCGCAGTTTGCTATGGCCGGCGATCATACGGCATTCTGGATTCCAGGCGATTATGATACGCAGGAATATGACTATACCGAATCCAAGCTTTCAGAGATTCGCGGATTGTTGCAAGGGGCAATTACTCCAAATGCTTCTCAAACTCCTTTTTCACCAACAGGTGTGCAGACATCTTTGCAAATGAAGACAGCCGACGGGTTGTATATCAATCTGCATGAAGCGGCTTTGGTTGATTATTCTTGTATGCATCTGAACCTTGACGATCAGAACCTGATTTTTGAATCATGGCTGACTCCTGATGCAAAAGGGGATAAAGGTTATATGCAAACGCCTTGCCGTTCACCCTGGCGCACGGTGATTGTCAGTGATGATGCTCGTGATATTCTGGCTTCCAAATTGACTTTGAACTTGAATGAACCTTGTGCCTACGAAGATGTTTCCTGGATTAAGCCGGTGAAATACATCGGTGTGTGGTGGGAAATGATTACCGGAAAAAGTTCCTGGTCGTACACGGATGATGTTTATTCTGTGAAACTGGGACAGACGGATTATTCCCAAACAAAACCGAGCGGGCGTCATGCAGCCAATAATGACAAAGTGAAGCGTTACATTGACTTTGCTTCAGAGCATGGATTCGACCAGATCTTAGTGGAAGGCTGGAATGAAGGCTGGGAAGACTGGTTCGGAAATTCGAAGGATTATGTCTTTGATTTCGTAACTCCGTATCCTGATTTTGACGTGAAGATGCTCAATGCGTATGCAAAGGAAAAAGGAGTGAAGCTGATGATGCATCACGAGACTTCCGCTTCTGTACGTAACTACGAGCGCCATCTTGATAAAGCCTATCAGTTTATGATAGATAACGGATACAATGCTGTGAAGAGCGGGTATGTAGGTAATATTATTCCGCGTGGAGAACATCATTACGGACAGTGGATGAACAATCATTATTTATATGCGGTGGAAAAAGCGGCCGAATATAAGATCTGTGTAAATGCTCACGAAGCAACCCGTCCGACAGGATTATGTCGCACATATCCGAATCTGATCGGTAATGAATCGGCTCGTGGCACGGAATATGAAGCCTTTGCAGGGAATAAGCCGTTCCATACCACCTTGCTTCCTTTCACCCGTCAGATTGGTGGACCGATGGATTATACACCGGGTATCTTTGATACAAAACTTTCTTTCCTGTCAGGCGACCACAGTTTTGTACGTACAACTTTGGCAAAACAGTTGGCACTTTATGTAACGATGTACAGTCCTTTGCAAATGGCAGCCGACCTTCCGGAGAGTTACGAACGTCACATGGATGCATTTCAATTTATCAAGGATGTAGCCGTTGATTGGGATGACAGCAAGTATCTGGAAGCGGAACCGGGAGATTATATTACCGTAGCACGTAAGGCAAAAGGTACTGATAACTGGTTTGTAGGTGGTATCACCGATGAGAATCCCCGTACTTCTGCTTTTACACTTGATTTTCTCGAACCGGGAAAACAATATGTAGCTACTCTTTATGCTGACGGAAAGGAGGCGGATTTTGAAAAGAATCCTACTTCTTACCAGATAAAAAAAGGACTTGTTACAAACAAGAATAAGATGTCTGTGAAGCTGGCACGTAGCGGAGGATTTGCAGTAAGTTTGATTGAAGCAACTCCCGCTGACTTGAAAACGATCAAGAAATGGAAATAAGATTCCGGTAAAAAGATTGTTTTCGGATTCCCCGCTTTTTAATAAATATTAGTTGTGCTTCGCAAAGAAAACTAAAACTTTGCGGAGCGCTTTTTTTATAGGACGAATTCTTTTTTGTACTTTTGCGCCATCTTTTTTAAAACATCATCAATAAAGAGAACAACATGGGAGGTTTTTTCGGAACAGTCTCGAAAACTAGCTGCGTGACTGATTTATTCTACGGCACAGATTATAACTCACATCTGGGTACCAAGCGAGGAGGACTCGCAACATACAGTGAGGAAAAAGGTTTTATACGCTCCATTCACAATTTGGAAAGTACTTATTTCCGAACCAAGTTTGAAGGAGAACTGGACAAATTCAAAGGAAACGCCGGCATCGGCATCATTAGCGACACAGACGCACAACCTATCATCATCAATTCTCACCTCGGGCGCTTCGCCATTGTCACAGTCGCTAAAATAGTCAATATCCAGGAATTGGAAGAAGAACTTCTCAGTCAAAACATGCACTTCGCCGAACTTAGTTCGAGCAACACCAACCAGACGGAACTTATCGCATTACTTATTATACAAGGCAGAACTTTTGTGGAAGGTATCGAAAATGTGTTTAAGCACATTAAGGGTTCTTGTTCGATGTTGCTTCTGACGGAAGATGGTAGTATCATCGCTGCCCGTGACCGATGGGGACGTACTCCGGTGGTGATTGGAAGGAAAGACGGTGCTTATGCTGCAACGAGCGAATCGTCCAGCTTCCCGAATCTGGATTATGAGATTGAGAGATATTTAGGTCCCGGTGAGATTGTCCGTATGTATGACGATCATGTTGACCAGCTTCGCAAGCCCAATGAGGATATGCAGATTTGCTCGTTTTTGTGGGTGTACTACGGTTTCCCGACTTCTTGTTATGAAGGAAAGAATGTAGAGGAAGTGCGTTTCACCAGCGGATTGAAAATGGGACAGACAGATGAATCGGAAGTGGATTGTGCTTGCGGTATTCCTGATTCGGGAGTGGGTATGGCTTTAGGATATGCCGAAGGAAAGGGGGTTCCTTACCATCGTGCTATTTCAAAATATACACCGACATGGCCTCGTAGCTTCACTCCGAGCAATCAGGAGATGCGTTCGCTTGTTGCTAAGATGAAGTTGATTCCCAACCGTGCCATGCTGCAAAATAAACGTTTGTTGTTCTGTGACGATTCAATCGTGCGGGGAACTCAATTACGTGACAATGTGAAGATTCTGTATGATTACGGAGCAAAGGAGGTGCACATGCGTATCGCTTGTCCGCCATTGATTTATGCTTGTCCGTTTGTTGGTTTTTCGGCTTCTAAAAATGCATTGGAGTTGATTACCCGTCGTATTATCAAGGAACTGGAAGGGGATGAGAATAAGAACCTGGAGAAATATGCTACTACCGGTTCTCCGGAATACGATAAGATGGTTAGTATTATTGCAGAGCGTTTCGGTCTCAGTTCATTGAAGTTTAATACACTGGAAACGCTGATTGAGGCTATCGGATTACCTAAATGCAAGGTTTGTACACATTGCTTTGATGGTAGCAGCCATTTTTAAAGTAGTCAAATAGGATATTTAAGTATCCGGATAAAAGTATACAATAAAAAGAGCCGTGAATTGCTTTGTAATTCACGGCTCTTTTTTTACCTTTACGGCACTATAAACTATCAATTTGTAAATTGTAATTAGTAACTTGTAATTAAAACAATATGACTTTAGTAGACAGATTTTTAAAGTATGTAAGCTTCGATACACAATCTGATGAATCGACAGGGCTTACTCCAAGTACTCCGAAGCAGATGATTTTTGCTGAATACTTGAAAAAAGAGTTGGAATCTTTGGGATTGGAAGATATTACTTTGGATGAGCATGGCTATCTTTTTGCTACACTTCCTGCCAATATAAATAAAGAAGTACCCACTATCGGGTTTATTGCCCACATGGATACAAGTCCTGATATGACGGGTAAAGATGTCACTCCGCGCATTGTGGAAAAGTATGACGGTTCGGATATTGTGCTTTGTGCTGAAGAGAATGTAGTCCTTTCTCCATCACAATTCCCGGAATTGCTGGATCATAAGGGAGAAGACTTGATTGTAACCAACGGAAAAACGTTGCTCGGTGCCGACGACAAAGCCGGTATCGCGGAAATTGTATCAGCGATGGTTTATCTGAAGGAACATCCCGAAATCAAACACGGTAAAATCCGTATCGGCTTCAATCCTGACGAAGAAATCGGTGAAGGTGCTCATAAATTCGATGTAGAGAAATTCGGTTGTGAATGGGGATATACGATGGATGGAGGTGAAGTAGGGGAGTTGGAGTTTGAGAACTTTAATGCTGCTGCCGCAAAAATAACCTTTAAAGGACGTAATGTGCATCCGGGATATGCCAAGGATAAGATGATTAACTCTATCTATCTTGCCAATCAGTTTATTACGATGCTTCCCTCACAGGAAAGACCAGAACATACGACCGGCTATGAAGGATTCTATCATTTGATTGGTATTCAGGGGGATGTGGAGCAAAGCACTGTGTCTTATATCATCCGCGATCATGACCGTGCAAAATTTGAGAACCGTAAAAAAGAGATAGAACGTCTGGTAGCTCAAATGAACGCTGAATATGGAGCTGGTACTGCGACACTCGAACTGCGCGACCAGTATTATAATATGCGTGAGAAAATAGAACCGGTAATGCACATCATCGATACTGCTTTTGCAGCTATGGAAGCCGTGGGTGTGAAACCGAATGTAAAACCGATTCGTGGAGGTACGGATGGTGCGCAGCTTTCTTTTAAGGGATTGCCTTGTCCGAATATCTTTGCCGGTGGTCTGAATTTCCACGGTCGTTACGAATTTGTGCCTATCCAGAATATGGAGAAAGCAATGAAAGTGATCGTAAAAATAGCAGAACTGCTGGCTTCCAAATAAAAAGACGGTAAGCTCCGGTAATACTTAATACCTGATACTTAAAACTTAATACTTTAAAATAATGAAAACCACTCCGTTTACAGAGAAACATATAGCACTTGGTGCTAAAATGCACGAGTTTGCAGGTTATAATATGCCTATTGAATACTCCGGTATCATTGATGAACACATAACTGTTTGTCAAGGTGTCGGTGTATTTGATGTATCGCACATGGGAGAATTTTGGGTGAAAGGACCGCAAGCGTTGGCCTTTCTGCAGAAAATAACATCTAACAATGTGGCGGCACTGGCTCCGGGTAAAATACAATATACTTGTTTTCCGAATGAGGATGGGGGGATTGTAGATGATTTGCTGGTTTATCAGTATGAACCGGAAAAATACATGTTGGTGGTGAATGCTTCCAATATGGAAAAAGACTGGAACTGGTGTGTTTCTCACAATACGGAGGGAGCCGAGTTGGAAAATTCGTCGGATAACATAGCTCAACTTGCTATACAGGGTCCGAAGGCTATTTCGGTTCTGCAAAAGTTGACGGATATTGATCTTGCTACTATTCCTTATTATACATTTAAGGTTGGAACGTTTGCAAGTGAAGAGAATGTGATTATCTCCAATACGGGTTATACCGGTGCGGGAGGTTTTGAGCTTTATTTCTATCCGTCTGCGGCTGATTCTATATGGAAGGCTATTTTTGAAGCTGGTGAAGAGTATGGCATTAAACCTATCGGTTTGGGTGCCCGTGATACGCTCCGGTTGGAAATGGGCTTCTGTCTGTATGGCAATGATCTGGATGATACGACTTCTCCGATAGAAGCCGGATTGGGATGGATCACTAAGTTTGTGGAGGGCAAGGATTTTGTCAACCGTCCGATGCTGGAAAAACAGAAAGCGGAAGGTGTTACCCGTAAACTGGTTGGCTTTGAAATGGTTGATCGCGGAATTCCCCGTCATGGCTATGAACTGGTAAATGCTGAAGGCGAGCAAGTAGGAGTGGTTACTTCCGGTACGATGTCGCCTACCCGTAAGATTGGTATCGGCATGGGATATGTAAAGCCGGAATATAGTAAAGTGGGCACGGAAATCTGTATTGATATGCGTGGTCGGAAGTTAAAAGCAGTGGTAGTGAAACCTCCTTTTAGAAAATAAGAAATAAGCTGGTTGTTGTGTATAGCCCCGGATAAGTATCGACTCTATCCGGGGCTAACTTATTTTAGGACGTTATTGCAAAACATATCCGTAGATATGTTGTTTATCCCATAGAAATAATATAATTTTGTCATCAAATACGATGAAATAATGTCTCAATTACCTACTCTTATAGCTGACCTCGCACTGATATTGATCTGTGCCGGTGTTATGACTTTGTTGTTTAAGAAGTTGAAGCAACCTCTGGTCTTGGGATATGTAGTTGCCGGATTCCTGGCAAGTCCGCATATGCCGTATACTCCTTCAGTGATGGATACTGCCAATATTAAGACATGGGCAGATATTGGTGTCATTTTCTTACTGTTTGCTCTTGGTTTGGAATTTAGTTTTAAGAAGATTGTCAAGGTGGGTGGTTCTGCCATCATAGCTGCTTGTACCATCATCTTTTGTATGATTTTGTTGGGTATAGGAGTCGGTATGGGCTTTGGTTGGCACCGGATGGATAGTCTGTTTTTGGGTGGTATGATTG
>ULTD01016557.1_pt1 | contig 11373 bp, 4 predicted proteins | sample 1957321 | NCBI WGS metagenome assembly ULTD01 (sample SAMEA4835726, study PRJEB28245) | human gut metagenome | biome: gut microbiome; material: fecal sample | place: Denmark | collected 2008
CCATCTTCCGCACGCAGACGAACGACGCGCGGGTGGGCGAGCAGGCCCGGGCCAACCTGGAGCAGGTGGAGGATTGACCCGCCGCGGATGTCTTCCGAGATCTGCCGCGGACCTCGGAAGACTATTACATACAAACATACTAACTTTAATTAAACAATCTAACTATCTAACAATTAAACAACATGAAACTGAAAAGTACATTATGGGCACTCGCCTTCGCTTGCGCGGCGGTGTCTTGTTCGGACGATCTGGAGAGCGGGCCGAACGGTAACAACGGGAATGGCGAGGCGTTAGGTGAAAGCGCACTCGTAGCCGTACAGATCAATGCCGGTATCACTACGAAAGCCAGTAATGGCGAGGATGGCGATGGTTTCGAAAAGGGAGATATCGATGAAAGTGATATCAAGGACTTGACAATCTATTTATTTGAAAATAGTGGGAGTACGACTGATTTCGACTTCAAGAGCACGAGTACCCTTGTAGCGAAAGGATATACCGCGGCCACGGGATCCGAGGAAAATCCGGACGCAACCCATCCGACAACCGGAGGAACCGACCTTACTGAGACCAACCATGGCTGGCAAGCCACGATCGAGGTAACCATGAGCGACAAAGCCGCCAGTTTCGCCGGAAAAAAATACGGTGTAATCGCTATCACGAACATGGGTGGTTCTGACAAATTGCCGGCGATAGGTACGGGAACAAATCAAATCAGTACAGGTAACCAGCTGGCCAACTACTTGATTAACGATCTTCAAACCGAAAGTGGTTTTATCATGTCTTCCCATACCTTGGAAGACAACCAAAATCATGAATCTACCGTCACCTTCCCCGATCGTAGCTCCGACAATGTTCCGGAGGTTGAGGTATTCGTAGAACGCTTGGCCGCTAAAGTAAGAGTCAATGAATATAACAATAACTCAACTTTTGTTTATAACCCAACAGGCGCGACAACGGACAGGGTTGTCCTGAATAATGTAGCTATCTTCAACCAATTGAGTAGCGGATCTTATTTGCTGAAACGCGTGACAGAGGAGAACAACCAGTTCGATCCGACAACTGGCGACTTGAGCGATTTCTCTGATGCCACAAAAGACGAGTATCTAGGCGATGAGGAGGTAAACGCCAATAAATTATTACCTGTGCGCTTCGTGATCGATCCTTGGACTCGTGCGAAGACAGCAGAGAACGTAACAAACCTTGCCGCTATCAACTCCGCGACGGAAACCGGTTTCACGCCTAAGGCACTAAGTTACGACTATGCATATTGCGTGGCGAGTGGCCAAACATACCAGACCATCGGTGCGATCTGGAGCGGGTGGCAGAATGAACAGACAAAAAATATCATTCCGCTGAGTGGAAGAGAGGCGGATGACCTGACTTATCTATACACACGCGAGAATACCACTTCCAAGGCCGCGTCCTTGAACGGTTACTCTACCGGTGCCTTGTTCCAAGCCACTTATTATCCAAAACAGTGGATGGTAGTAGATGAAACCGATGGTAGCGTGGAAGCAACTAATGTCAGCAAAGAGACAGATATAGCTAAGCAAACCGCTCAAACATTCTATACCTATAACGACGATATTTTCAAGGATTACAAATCGGTATTCGCATACACCTTGGCTCGTATCTATGCGGAGGAGATAGGAGATGGCAAACAGCACCCGGGATATATCTTCTTCGACGGTTTCACGACAGCAGGATTGGGAAATATGACAGTCTCCGACTTCAAAAACTCTAAGACATTAGCCTCGGCAGCGGATCCGTTCGGTTATTTGAAGGCCTTGAAAACAGCCGTAGAGGCAGAGACGGACGGTGATAAAAAGATGAATACAGTAACAGGCGTTAAATCATTCGAGGACTTCATGGATGAAAATGGAGGCAATGACATGGTCGAGATCAATAAGCTCGTGAAAGTCTATACCAATGGCGTTTGCTACTATCCGTACTGGATCCGTCATGAGAATAATGACGATCAGCATGTGATGGGCGTGATGGAGTTTGACATCGTTCGTAACAATATCTATGATATCTCTGTTTCCGAGATCAAAGGATTAGGCCTTTCCGAGGTGGATGTCCCGGATCCGACAGACCCGGACGAGAGCGGAGACGCGCAACTGACTGTCATTCTTAACGTGAAAGACTGGGTGGTTCGCTCCAACAGTGGCGTCAGCCTGTAATCCTATTCCTCCCCTCCGGCCCTCCGCCGGAAGGGAGGAACCTATATATGCCACCGGGGAAATCCCCGCTTCCTACATACATGACCCTATAGCACGGTTGGGATTGTCGTCCTTCCCATCAGCGATTGACGGCAGGGCGGCCCCCCGGTGGACATTAAATTATCTTTGGCAGTAAACAAACAACGTTTAAACAGATATGAACAGATTCTCCAATTTATTAATCAAATCGATCGGCGCGCTGACGCTGACGGGACTCGCCGCGTGCGACTATATCCACGATGACTCCATCGCCCCTTGCGAGTACCGGCTGCGCCTCGTGTACGATTACAACATGAAATTTGCCGACGCCTTCCAACGCGAGGTGGATAAAGCCGCATTGTTTATCTGCGACAACAAGGGTAATTTTATCCGGCGGCAAGATATCGAGGGAGCGGAGTTGAAAGCGAACAGCATCGCGATGGACCTCGAGCCCGGTACTTACCAAGTGCTCACTTGGGCCGGACTGGACGAGAGCTCCTACCAATGGCCCGAGCTCACCCCCGAATCCTCCACCATCGAGGAGATTCGCGTCAAGACGCTACGGGAGGCCGACGCTACCCAACCCAATGAACTGACACCCCTCTGGCACGCGCTCGACACGCTGGTCATCACCGGCGACCGCCACGAGGAGAAAGAGATATCGTTGGCGAAGAACACCAACAAGCTGCGCGTCGTCTTGCAAGATACCGAGGGATACAGCATGGACGTGAAGGACTTCTCCTTCCGGATCGTGGCCGACAACGGATACATGGACTATGACAATACCCTGCTCGACGACGACACGATCTCCTACCTGCCCTACCATACGGAGAGCGTCGACATCGCCGCCGGATCCGCGGACGACCAGATCAACGGGAAGCCCGCCAACCAGTACGTGGCCGTGGCCGAGCTGAACACCATGCGGCTCATGGCCGGCGAGAACTACCGCCTCATCGTGCGCCACAAGGATTGGAAGAACGACGTGCTGAACGTCAACCTCAACCAATACCTCCTGCTCACCCAGATGGAGGGGCACGACATACCGGCGCAGGAATACCTGGACCGGCAGGACGAGTACTCCATCGTATCCTTCCTCACGCCTATCATTTGCCCGGACTGCCCCGATCCGGACCCCGATCCCGATCCGGAGCCTGATCCGGACCCGACACCCGATCCGGACCCGGAAATCCCCGATCCCGAGGTGCCCATCGTAGGCTACGCCTGCTACAAGGTACAGGTGAAAGACTGGGTGATCCGACTCAACAATGGCGAACTTTAAAAACACGTAAACAAGAATGAGAAACAAACGATATTTTTCCATCCAGACAGCGGCAGTGGCGTTCACGCTACTGCTTCTGTCGTTCCTGCCCGCCTGCTCCGACGAGAACGGCGGCAACAGCCCGGACATACCCGACGGCAAGCTATACACCCTGACCATCAACTTGCGAAGCAAGGAGAACGCGCTGCCCACTTATACGAAAGCTGACCCCAACCATGACAATTTCGAGCGTCATATCCTGAACTGGTGGTTGATTATAAAAGGAAACGGCACTGATAATAAGGACTTTTATAAGTACATGACGGATGATCCTCAATCTGATAACCCGGCCGATTTCTCCGAGACCAGCGTCAAGGCAGAGCTCCCGGCCGGACAATACAAGATCTACGCCCTCGCGAACCTAAGGAGTTTGACAAACGCGCAGGAAGTGATCGAGGCTATCGAAGCTGGAACGCTTCCTACCGACAAAGGCGTATCCCTTCCCCCCATGACCCGTTTCGACGAGCAAAGCAACTACATCCCCATGACCAGTTACGGCTACGAGGTGGAAGTCAGCGAAAACACACCGGAACTGGCGATCCCCTTGATCCGCCTGATAGGCAAGGTGACACTTACCGTCACGAATTATCAAAGCAGCCCTATCACATTAAACGGACTTTCCTTAGATGGATTGCGCGCTGACGAACAGCCTATATTCTTGTTTCCTTACGATATAGACGAAGCGGGAAACCCGCGAAATTTGCTACAAGCGGATGTGCAAGAAAGCTATAAGCCAAAATTCCCCGAAGATGCATGGGGACAGACAATGTCCAAAGTTTTCGTAACGGAAGGCGAAGCGGTCGAGATCGCCAACGAAGGCGCAGTGACTTATACCTCATATGTCAACGAGACCGCCTCTCAAGGCAACTCAGACTTAACGATCACCACAAAGATAGACGGCCGTAACGACCAGCCCCAGTCATTCGATATCGACTTCATCCGCCGCAACGATTGGCTACAGATCCCGGTCAACGTGACAGACGCTGATATCGTGATCGAATTCGACCAGCAGCACATGCCGATCGGCGGCCTACCGCGATCCATCCATTTTCCATCGGGCCCCATCGTTCCGCAAGGAGCGTATGAGACAGATCATGCCGGCGATATCACGATTACTTATAGGTTAACAAACGTATCCAGCTTTACCAGCCCGGTGTTCAAGCATTATAAAGACAACTTCGTAGGCAGTGAGATCTATTCAAGTGCCGTCTTGCTGACAAATGGCGAAGAGAGCGAGCATACGAATTTGCTTATCAATACACCGAAGGATAACACTTACGCTCCTTGGTTAGACAAGAGTAAAAAAGCTTTTAAATTACCGGAGGAGAACGCGGCAGAAGGTTCTTTCAAGGTCACCGCCCAAGAGCTATCCATCGCGGCGGAAGCGACTATCCAATTAACCTTGGTTATCGTAGAGCAAGATCCCCAAACAAATGGAAATCGGGAAATCGCCCTACCTTACACCATAACCCTAAAAAATAAGGAAGGAGGTAACTCATGAAGAAACACTATACATTATATAATATAGGCAAGCTACTCATCTTGTCCTGCGTGCTCCTGCTCGGGGGAACCGAGGTGGCGATGGGGCAGATTCAGGACGAAGGTATAACTCCGGATAATACCATCGAGGAGATATTGTATGTAGTTCCTAATCAGAATATAGAAGTACGTACTCAAGATGACGGTGACAATACAGGGATGTACGGATATATCCGATGGTCTGTTGAGGATGCAAACGGAAATAAGACAATTAACGGTATATCCAATGATAATTTGACTAAGTATACCAATGGCTTAGCAACCACTTCAACCGGTACTACAGGTTCCGCCGGATATGTAACGTGTAATTTTACGCAAGCGCAAGTAAATGCAGATACGAAACTTGTTTATGAAGCCAGTTCGGTCAGAGCGGAAACAGGAAGTTCTGGTAGGGATCGCTATATCCGCCCTCGAGCGATCGGTATCCGTCACGTGTTTAAAATAAAAGATGCGAGTGAGAGGGTTGATGCATTAAGAGAAAAGCAATCTGCATTAGAAGAGTTAGGTATCAGAGAGAATAATCTTGAACCACTGCGGGAAGCCTCAGATCCTTCAAAGTATGTATTAAATGCGTATGATATCTATTTACCGGCAGGTGCCACATCAAATTTTCGTTTGCCGGAAGAATTGCGGAACTATTTCGTTCCAAATGGTAATAGATCAGCTCAAGCTCTATACGTTCGTTGGACGATCAATAGGTACGATGGAAGAACGTGGACTACTGCTACTCCTTCGATAGGCAACAACGGAAGCAACATTACGGAAGTATCCTTTAATAACAATACAACAAGAGCCTGTATCTTGGCAGAGGTTAGCAACTCAAGAAACGGTGAATGGTATCCCGTCTCTTTCCTTAACATCTCCTTGGAAAAGAGGGCTGGTGCCATGACGAAAGAAGCTTTGAATAACCTCAGTGAAGCTGAAAAGAATGCGTATAAGCATCGCTTCGAGGATGAGTTATTGGGTAACACAGCCCTCTATCAGCGAATAGAGCATATCTCTTTCGAAAAAGAAAACGAGATTTTAACGGGAAATGTTGAGAGCTATTTACGCAGTAATTTGACAGAGAATTTCACGTCTAAACCATTCACGACAGAGGATGGTAAAGCTATCGATTCCTATTACGCGTTCGCCCACCCGGAGATGCATGCGTACAGAGGTAACGAATTGAAGGTTATGAAGGGTGAATACGCTCTGTATCGAACGTTGAACTATCCGGAGATTTCAAGAGCTAGTACAAGCACTACCAAACCAAGCCAAGGTGCGACTGAGGTAAATGGCGCCTATTATACGGATTACTTTCCACAACAGTACAACAGGAGGGTTACTGACCGTCTGTGGGAAAAGACCAATGGAAGTGAATCCGGCTATTTCATGTATATAGACGCCTCGGAAATACCCGGTGTTATCGCTAAAATACCAATCAGCGGACTTTGCCCGAATACGAGTCTTATCGTAAACGCTTGGGTCTGTGACGTAACAGAGGGTAACGGCAGAACACCGGCTAATATAGGATTTACCCTAAAAGGAAAAGACAAAGATAGCGGTACGGAAACGATCTTGGCCAAATATTATAGCGGGGCATTATCTACAGCGGATGATGGTACTACCGCTCAATGGCAACAAGTCTCCTTCAAATTCTCTTTCTCGAATACAGAGATCGGTACATCCGATGAATTCGTCCTGGAAATATCCAGCAACTGTGAGAGCTCCAATGGTGCCGACTTCGGTATCGACGAGATCTCCGTATTCAAGACATTGCCGGCCATCACCTCTCAGCGCGAGGACGCTTGCGAATCCTCCGTGCTGATGGTTAGCACGGACTACCAAACGCTACAGAGTAACATGACGTGGGATATCGATTTGCATGCCATTGATGAGAACGAATTGAGCAATCCTGATTACCGTAAATACCGCTACGGCTTGATGGGCAACGATCCTTATGCGCCGGTGGACGATATCTTGCACTCGAATGTCGGTAATGTCTACTTCGCTTTTACGGAGAAAGAAAGCAACGGTAAAGTAGGCAACTGGATCGTGCTTAACAAGGACTTGACATCGAATCCAGAATTGTCAGACTTGGGCTTGCAATATACCATGCGCGTGGCCGTACAGACAGATATGAATTCCGTAGGAGCGGATGGTCCGATGATCCCCGACAACCCCGAGGATGCCAAGAGAAGCGAGATCATCATGAACATACGTGCCATGAACGATTTCCTGGAGGATGTGAAACGTGATTACTGGAAGGATCACGCAGACGATGGGCATGTGAAAGAGTTGGAGCAGTTGATCGGAGAGTTATGTGTATTGGAACCATCTACTGGTAGTGAAGCTGATGGTGCCGAGGATCCGAAAAGGATTAAAGACGATAGTTTCAAGACGGACGCAATTATAAGCAACGCAGCAGTCACTATAAATGGTGTGGAAAAAAGATTAGGAGACGAATACGAGAAAGCCGTAGTAGATCTATACGCCTGCTTGGAAATCCCTCGCATCCGCTGTCCGTGGCGCAGTGAAGACAACACGATCTTGTATCTGAGCGAGATTGACGTGCATAATACCGACCTGCGTTTCGCCGGAGAGAAATATAAAGACGGAGACGAGGAGAAGGTCGCTAGCGGTGAATACTATGTCGTATTGTTTAGCGCGAGACAAATCGCGACAGCCAATGGTGAGGAAGAGCAGGTCCTCGATCTGGATAGCGAGTGCGCTTTGAAGAATACAATCTATGTGATGCCTTCCACTACGATCGCCGTGCAAACGGAGACGGATGATAACGTGATCGCCTGTGTAGGCAGTATTCAATCAGTGAATGCCAACTTACGGGTAGCGAGAGTTGACGAGGTCGGTAATATCGTAAGTCCTGATTTGGTCTCTTTCGAGGAGGCATATCCAAATCATAGTTATACCTTTGATTGGTACTTAGGGACAGAGGAGCAGTTTGCTGCTATTTGTCAGGATGTAGGAATTGGAAATTTGCCTTTAGAAGATCTGCAAGATATTATCGGCAAACTGCGGAAAGGATTACCGGAAAATGAGTCTACCGAAAGATTTGATGTGGATGACGTAACTCGTTCATCATTGGATGACAAAGAAAAGAGTCTATTGATAAGACTTTTAGGCGGCAATGGATACGAACCTTTGCTGGCCTCGGGAAATGGAGAAGTACAGTTCCGCTTTGTGGAGCAAGTTTACGCCATGCCTTATATTCCGGATATCGAGTCTATAAGAGAGGACGCGGGGGGAAATCAGACTGTCTTGACAAGAAGTTTCTGCGCGGAAGGAGAATGGATTCCCTTGGCGGAGGGTACGGATGTGCCGGAATTGAATGTCGGATTCCCCGATGTCGATTACACCGCTGTAAGCTTGACCAACGTCCCGTTGCGTTTGGGACTTGTCAATTTGAAGGACAATAGTCGTGAATTGACGATCCCGATCCAAAACAAGATAGATTTTGGCGTAGAAGGAGAGAACCATGTATTGAGAGCGCTCAATAGTCTTGAAAAAAAGAAAGTCTTCTTGCAAAGGAGTGGAGATCTTTATGAGGAAGTGGGAGAGTTAATCTCGCTCTTTGCCCAAAACAGGGAGTCCGGGGACGGAAATAGCTTGACGTTGAAATTTAATATGACTGAATCGGAGGTTGAGGGCCTCTTCAAGGAAGGAGAAACCTATTCCTTATACATCCCCTTCGGCGAATATGAAAACGAGGACGCTACGCAGCCTATTGAGGGCTCCTGCGAGGGAACGGCTTACTTGCAAATCAAGATCGTTCCCGAGTACCTGACTTGGGAAGGTGAGGCCGATGCCGTTTGGTATAACGATAACAACTGGAATCAATCCACGAAAGCGGATTTGTATATGGGTAATAAAGACCAAACAGACGCCAACAGTGATGATGACGTGACGAACGCCTTTACCCCGCTGTACTTCACGAAGATCACGATTCCGGAGAATAAGATATTGAACTTATCCCCAGAGAATGGTGGAACATTGGATCTTGGAACAACCACCAATATCCAATACGACATGGCCGTTAACAACACAGGAGCCGGCAATTCCATAGAAGTCGTTCCCTACTACGGCAACAAGGTAGACCAAATCTACTTCAAGCCGGAAGCGAAGTTGATGAATCAACACCGGCTGGATTATGTGAAGGCTTGGGTAGAATTCGAGATTGCCAACAACGCGAAACGCTGGATGGCCTCCCCGCTGCAAGACGTGTACGCCGGGGATATCTACGCTCCTAAAGCAAACGGTAAGGAAGATACGGAAGCATTCAAGGATATCGAGTATAATACGGACTCCTACAGCCGCTGGACCCCGGCCTTCTATCAAAAGGCGTGGAATCAGGCGATCGAATATGCGACGGACAATGAAGGAAACAGAGAATCTGTAGCAGCCGTTCAATCCAACTGGAGCATCGAATACAATGACGTAAGTGTTCCTTACACGATCGGTAAAGGTTTCTATTTGAGCGTGGAGGATGTACCTGCCGGAAATGGAGGTGATGGAACAGCCTTGGTACGCCTTCCGAAAGCGGACGCTGTTACAGACTATAAATATGAGGAGGCTACGAAAGCATCCGTTTTAAGAGCGGATGACACTTCCAAAGCTAACTCCGGAAGACTGGTTGAATTATCATCAAATGATTCCTATATACTTACATTGGATAAGGACGTAGATGGTGACGGTACCCACTTCTTGGTAGGAAACCCGTTCATGACGTATCTGAATATGGAAACCTTCTTGGATGTAAATAAAGAGGTATTAGCCCCCAAATACTGGACATTGGCAAACGGCGCACCGGATGCCTCGGTAGGCACACCGGACGTAGACTTTGAGGGTGGAAACACGAATGGCACGGTAGCCCCGATGCAAGCATTCTTCGTGGAGCTGAAGAGCGACGCAGCAAAGGCAAGTACAGATGCGAACATCACCTTCACCCCCGCCATGATGTCGGCAACCGGAGCATCCGCGACCGAGGCGACCACCAAATCCGCCTCCGCCACCAACCCGGTCATCACCCTGACCGCCGAGCGCGGCGACGTGAAGAGCAAGGCCAGCCTGCTGACCTACGACAAGGCCGACAACGGCTATAAGGCCGACGAGGACGCGGTCGTACTCCTCGACTCCGAGCTGGACGCACCGATGGTCTACACCGTATCCGGCAGCAAGGCGGCGCAGGTGAACGCCGTGAAGTCCATCCGAAACATCGGCCTCGGTGTCTATAACGAGACCAACGACGAGGTGACGCTGACCATCGAGGGACTCAGCCGCCTGGCCGAGCCGCTCTACCTCTACGACGCCCATACACGCAAGAGCGTGAAACTGGAAGACGATAGCTACAGCCTGCAAGTAGCCGGCGACAGCCACGGACGTTACTTCCTTCGCGATAGCGAGCTAGGATCCGAGCTGGAGAACACGATCTCGATCTACTCCGCACGACGCGGACAAGTGATCGTCTCCTCCCTCCGGCCGGTGAAGGAGATCAAGGTATTCGGCCTGAACGGTTCGCAAGTGCGTCAGTTCTCCGTGAACACGACGCAATACAGCTTCGACCTGCCCGCCGGTATCTACATGATCCACGCCAGCGACGGCGAGCAAGCCCATACGGAGAAAGTAATCGTTCGATAAATCAATCTACCTAATTATCTTAAACAAGCAGAAAGCCCCGGTGCCCTTTGCGGCATCGGGGCTTTCTCATTTCCCCCCCTCCCCCAACCGCCGCCGGCAAACACCGGTATAGGCATCGGGCCAAAACAGTAGTGGCGTAAGCCCACACCGATAGTGCTTACGCCACATGCCGATACCGATAGTTTCTTTAATGGCCTGCCCCTTAGTATTCCCGATACAAACAGTACTTTTGTCATAAATCCCGGAAGGAGGCTGTCATCACATGCTAGTGTTTTCTGCTCAAACATGCGCGAAGTGTGCAAATTCCTTCACAAAGTTCTTTGTTATAAAGAATGTTTGATTACTTTTGCAACGCAAGATTAATAAATAAGTAGAAGTATTATATCAATATAAAAATCTAATATTCCTATATAAAATGAGTTTAAGAATTATTGTTTTAGCGAAACAGGTCCCGGATACACGAAACGTGGGAAAGGACGCCATGAAAGCGGACGGTACGATCAATCGCGCCGCCTTGCCTGCGATCTTTAACCCGGAAGACCTGAACGCGTTGGAACAAGCGTTACGCTTGAAAGACGCTTACCCCGGGACAACAGTTACGCTGCTGACGATGGGCCCGGGACGTGCCGCCGAAATCATCCGCGAGGGTTTGTATCGTGGTGCTGACGGCGGGTTTTT
>ULTD01029824.1_pt1 | contig 11111 bp, 9 predicted proteins | sample 1957321 | NCBI WGS metagenome assembly ULTD01 (sample SAMEA4835726, study PRJEB28245) | human gut metagenome | biome: gut microbiome; material: fecal sample | place: Denmark | collected 2008
ACTTGTCGAAAAGCTCGAGGGTGATATAGAGAATAAGGATAAGGAAATATACGATTTAAAGCATGATTTAATTTCCAATCAGGTAAAGACCGAGAATGCTGAGGCGAGCATGAAGGAGCTTGAGGCACAAAACAAGGAGCTTTTACTCAACAAGGCGAGACTTGAGGCAACTCTTGAGGAGTCACTTCTTGATGGAAAAAATCCTGTTAAAAAATCTGCACGTGCTTCTAAAGAGGCAAATGACAGTAGCGATAAATAGCAATAAAAGGGGAACAGTTATCGTACACTGTTCCCTATTTTATTGCAGATTTATATAACATAAAATTAGCATCTATATGAGGAAATATATGAGAAATAAAGATTTTGAACTTCTTGCACCGGCAGGAAGCCTTGAGATACTTAAGGGCGTGATAGAAAGCGGCGCCGATGCTGTGTATGTGGGCGGAAGCATGTTTGGAGCCAGGGCATATGCCAATAATTTCACAGAAGAGGAGCTTTTAGAGGCAATTGATTTTGCGCATTTACGAGGAGTAAAGGTGTATCTGACGGTCAATACGCTGATTAAAAACAGTGAGTTTTCAAAGCTCTACGACTACCTGCTTGTGTACTACAAAAGAGGGCTTGATGCAGTGATAGTGCAGGATATTGGAGTGGTGAAGGCTATCCATGAGTATTTTCCGTCAATGGAGATACATACGAGTACACAGATGACGGTGACTGGAGCAGACGGAGTGCGTTTCCTTTCACAGTTTGGAGTGACGCGTGTGGTCATGGCAAGGGAGGTTTCTCTTGCCGAGATGAAGCGCATACATGAGGAAACCGGCATGGAGCTTGAAGCCTTTGTGCACGGAGCACTGTGCTATTCGTATTCCGGACAGTGCCTTTTCAGCAGTATTTTAGGTGGTAGAAGCGGAAACAGAGGCCGCTGTGCACAGCCGTGCAGACTGCCGTATACCGTGGAGGGCAAAAAGGATGAATACATTTTAAGCCTTAAAGATATGTGTGGTATAAAGGCTCTTGACAAGCTGCATGATGCAGGTGTTTATTCGCTCAAGATTGAGGGACGTATGAAGCAGCTTGAGTATGCATGCGGAGTGGTAAAATACTACAGAAGCTATATTGACAGCAAAAAGCCTGTTAGCGATGCTGATTATGACAGGATAAAGGCACTTGGAAACCGCTGTGGTTTCACAGACAGGTATTATTTCGACCACAATGGCTCTGATATGGTGACTTATGTGAAGCCTAATTTCGTTTCAAATGCTGCAGAGCCTTCGCCTGAAAAAAGAAAGCTTTCGATAGAGGGAGAGCTTGTTTTAAGAGAGGGCGAGCCCGGAAGCCTCACTGTAAAAAGAGGTGATGTGACATACAAAGCTTCAATAGAACCTGTCAGCGCCGCACTTAAGGCACCGCTTGATAAAAAGGCCGCTATAGACAGGATAAACAAAACCGGTGATACAGACTTTGAGTTTTCACATATTAAAGCTCAAATCGGAGAAAACGTCTTTGTGCCAAACGGAGCACTAAACAAGCTGCGGCGTGATGCAATTTCAGGGCTTTGTGATAAGCTGTTGAAAAAGTATTACAGGAATGATGAACGATACACTGATATGTCAAGACTTACAGTACTCCCTGAGCATGTCGTAAAAAGTGATGCAGCACATGATGAAGCTATAAATGTTTACACCACCATATGCTCGTGTATGACACGCGCGCAGCTTGATACACTTATTAGCTATGAATGCTTTGACGTATTTTATCTGGATTTTGACATGTATGACAGGAAGACTCTGATACAGCAGTTTGCAGATGATGTGCAAAGCCTTACAAAGCGAAATAAAAAAGTGTATCTAATGCTACCTACGATATTCAGGGCGGATTCATCTGATTATTTTGTATCTATCGCAAAAGAGCTTGATAAGGTAAGCTTCGAGGGCTTTGTTGTAAAAAATTACGAGGAGCTTTATCAGACAGAAAATCTGTTTACAGGGAAAAAAGTTATTTTAGACCACAATATGTATACCTTTAATGATGTTTCAAAGAGTGCTTTTTTTGAGCACGGAGTAAGTGGTGATACAGTGCCGCTTGAACTCAATTCAAGGGAGATTATGCATAGAAACAATATAGGCTCGCAGATGATAGTCTATGGATATTATCCGCTTATGACCACCGCCAATTGTGTGCACAAAAACACAAAGGGCTGTGATAAAAAGCAAAAGCTTATATATTTAAAGGACAGATACAATAAATCCTTTGCAGTTTGTAACAACTGTAAGGAGTGCTATAATACAATATATAATTCACTGCCTACCATGCTCACAAAGAACATAAGTAAGCTTAAGGAGGCAGGTATCAGAAGTTTTAGATACAGCTTTACAATCGAGACTCCAAAGCAGATTAAGGCGGTTATGGATGATAAGGTAGCTGAATATACAAACGGACATTACAAAAGAGGAGTAGAATAACATGGTACATCTGATAGTACAGCTTTCCAAGTATATTATGATAATACTTTTTCTCATATATACTTTTTTATGCTTTCATTTATTCAAGTATCCCGACAAGCCGAAAAAGCAGAGGCATATATATAATTTGCAGAGATTTTATATGTTTCTGATTCATTTAGATGGTTTTTTGGTGCTCTTTGTCACGACGATGGATACAAAGATAATAGGATTTTATATAGCACAGCTTGCGCTTTTTGAATCAATTTATTTGATTTATCATAAGTTTTATAAGAATGCCTCAGAGCTTGTGCTAAACAACATGGTGATGATGCTTTGTATTAGCATGATTATTCTAACGAGAATTTCGTTTGACAAGGCATTAAGGCAGTTTGTTTTTGTACTTGCCGGAACGATATTTGCGTTTTTAATACCGCTTATAATGCAAAAAGGCACGATGTTTCGAAAACTGACATGGACATATGCCGGTGTGGGAATACTTGGGCTTTTGTCAGTGCTTGTGGTAGGAGTGGCGAGCAGAGGAGCAAAGCTTTCTTTGACATTTGGTCCTGTTTCAATTCAGCCGTCTGAGTTTGTAAAGATACTTTTTGTGTTTTTTATAGCATCCATGCTGTATAAATCAACTGATTTAAAGCAGCTTGCCATAACAAGCGGCGTATCGGCAGTGTTTGTGCTGATACTTGTTGCATCAAACGACCTCGGTGGAGCACTTTTGTATTTCTTTACATATCTGGTCATGATTTATGTTGCGACAAAAAGGTTTTATATTTTTGCCGGAGGTCTTGCATTTGTGGGGCTTGGAATGTACGCTGGTTATCATTTGTTTTCACATGTGAAAAACAGAATTGTTGCATGGCTTGATCCTCTTTCTGTCATAGACAAGGCCGGCTATCAGGTGTGTCAGTCGCTCTTTGCCATAGGTACAGGCGGACTGTTTGGTTTTGGACTGGGGCAGGGACTGCCAAATAAGATACCTATTGTGTCTAAAGACTTTATCATAGCTGCTATATCAGAGGAGATGGGCGGTATATTTGCTGTCTGCCTCATTATGGTTTGTGTCAGCTGCTTTCTTATGATATTTAATCTTTCCATGCAGATGAAGGATGCATTTTACAAGTATGTGGCATTGGGACTTGGCAGTGTGTACGCGCTTCAGGTGCTTTTAACTGTCGGCGGCTCAACCAAGTTTATACCGATGACCGGTGTGACGCTGCCGCTTGTGAGCTACGGTGGCAGCTCGCTTCTATCTACGATGATTATTTTTGGAATGATACAGGGCATGTATATTATGCAGGCATCCCCTGAAAAAAGGAGAAAAATAGATGACAAGAGACGAAAGGACCATGAGACAAAAAACAGACAAAAGCAGACAGCTAAAGAGCCGGGGGCGCAGGGAAGTCAACAGAGAAGGAGAAAACCGGCAGCAGGCGGCAAAAACAGCACGAAGACACAGAAATAGAGAGTATGCGGTTGTTACATATTTTTTCCTTATAGTTTTTGTTGGATTGATAGGTTATTTCTTATATTTCCAATTTGTAAAAAGCGACGAATTCATCAACAGCCCATACAATTCGCTGCAGGATCTTTTCTCTAAGAATGTAGTGAGGGGCGAGATACAGACTAAGGATGGACATGTCATAGCTCGGACAAAGGTCAGCTCGGATGCATCTGAGACAAGGGAATACCCTGACGGCAGGTTGTTTGCGCATGTAGCGGGCTTTGCCGTAAATGGTAAGGCCGGGCTTGAAAAGCAGGAAAATTTCTCATTGCTTCGCTCACATGAGTTTTTCCTTGACCAGATAGTAAATGATATAAGCGGTAAGAAAAATACCGGTGATAATGTCATAACCACACTGGATTATGAAGCACAGGCGGCTGCATACAATGCACTTGACGACTATGAAGGTGCTGTCATTGCAATTGAGCCGAAGACAGGAAAGATTGCAGTTATGGTGTCAAAGCCTGATTATGACCCAAATACCATCGCAAGTGACTGGGAGAGCGTAAACGGTGAGGGCAGCACTTCTCTTTACAACAGGGCAACACAGGGACAGTATGCTCCGGGCTCAGTGTTTAAGATTTTTACAGCACTTGAGTATTATAACGAAAATCCGTCTACATACAACGACTATAGCTTTGATTGTGACGGCAGTATTACAAAGGACGGCTTTACAATCCACTGTGCCGGCAATAAATCACACGGACAGGAGGACTTAACAAAGTCGTTTGCCAAGTCGTGCAACTCGTCATTTTCCAATATAGGTCTTTTGGTGGATAACAATAAGCTTAATACCTTGTGTGACGATATGCTTTTCAACAAGAATCTGCCTATAGCCTTTGATTCAAAAAAGAGTAAATTTGCACTGGATAACAATGCTTCGTCAGCTCTGACCATGCAGACCACGATAGGACAGGGAAACACGCTTGTTTCACCGCTTCACATGTGCATGATTGCCGGTGCAATCTGCAATGATGGAAATCTGATGAGACCATATCTGGTAGACCATACGGAAAATGCGAGCGGGGCGCTTGTGGAGCAGAATAAACCGGCTTCATACAAGCAGATTATGTCAAAGGATCAGGCAGCTTTTCTCCAGAATCTTATGGCAGCAGTGGTATCTGATGGAACAGGCGCAAAGCTAAGCAATCAGAGCTATGAGGCCTTTGGAAAGACCGGAACTGCCCAGGTATCAGATTCTACAGACCAGACCAATGCCTGGTTTGTGGGTTATGGAAAAAAGGATGGCTACAATGATCTGGCAATCGCAGTAGTTGTGGAGGATTCGGGTGCCGGAAGCACATATGCGGTGCCGGTGGCAAAAAAGGTATTTGATAAATATTTCAATGAATAGGCTTGTTGCACTTTTTTTAGAAGTAGGTTATACTTAAGTGTAATGACAGACGTTATCGTTCATATTTCGCTTGAACTGACAGATAGCGTTTAAACCACACTTGGAGGAATGGCAATGATAGAAGCAACGAGCTGTGGCGGTGTGGTAATCTTTCGTGGCAAAATATTACTCTTATACAAGAACTACAGGAACAGGTACGAGGGGTGGGTACTGCCCAAGGGAACTGTGGAATCTGATGAAGAGTACAAGGACACTGCAATCCGTGAAGTGAAAGAGGAGACTGGTGCCAGTGCAACGATAATCCAATACGTGGGTAAGAGCCACTATTCTTTTACCGTGCCACATGATACAGTGGAAAAGGATGTACACTGGTATCTTATGATGGGCGAAAGTTATTATAGTAAACCGCAAAGAGAAGAGTATTTCATGGATTCAGGGTTTTACAAGTATCACGAGGCATATCATCTGCTCAAGTTTGCAAATGAGAAGCAGATACTTGAGAAGGCTTATAATGAGTACCTGGATTTAAAGAAAAGTAACTTATGGGGGACACACAAGTATTATTAGTATTATTAAAAAGCAGTTTTAAAAACTGCTTTTTGAGGTTTTGGAATGAAATGGTATGAGGATTTATTTGTAGGAGAGTCTGTTACCGGAAAGATAAAGAAAATCAAGTGGAAGATAGAGCATAATGCCGGCATGCTTCACACATACATCATCACGTTTCCGTCAAATGAGGAAAATCTTTTGGATATCATTCCGACAAGAGAATTGCTGCAAAAGGGATATCCTAAGAAGAATCTGCACATAATCGCAGTAGCGGGTAATTATGATGAGGCACTTTTGCTGGCCTGTGATATTGTTAAGGAGACATACGAAAATACAGGTAAAACTGATGTGAAGAGCTATTTAAAGAGCAGACGGAGGAAATAGATATATGATATTTACGATTTTAAAGGTCATAGGCATCATACTCCTTGTAGTGCTTGCTCTTATACTTACAGCGCTGCTTTGCGTACTGTTTGTGCCGGTCAAGTACAGGGCTGTCGGAAGCTTTGACAATACAGACATAAGAGCAAAAGCGCATGCGTCGTGGCTTTTTCATTTGTTTGCACTGCATATAGAGTATGCGGATGAAACTGACGGATATATAAGACTTGTCTTTGTGAAGAAGAAGCTGTTTGACAATTATGAGGCTTTTAATGATGATGTAATGGATGATGCAGCTAAAACTGAAACAGAAGATAAAGTCAGTGAAAACACCGGAGATGAGCCTAAAATATCGGCAGATGAGTCAGAACACATCACAGATGAACAGGCAGAGGATGAATGCACAGCAAGTACGCATAATGGGTACAGGTCAGTAACTGATGAGAATCAGCATATAAAACAACAAACAAAGCTCACTCATAAAAAAACGTATAAAAAGCGAAGCAAAAAGCCACATAAAAAACAATTTAAAGATAAGTCAGATAAAATAAAAAACTGTATCTATAAGCTAAAAAGAGAATACAGTGATGAGAGAAATAAAGTCGCTTTTTCACATCTGAAAAAAGAGCTTTTTATCATTCTTAAAAGAATATGCCCAAGGAGGCTTAAGCTTACAATGGTTTATTCAACAGGCTCGCCGGATACAACAGGCATTTCATTAGGTGTTTTAGCATGCTTTCCTGTCGGCTATACAAACAGATGGCGGATTACACCCGATTTCGAGAGTGAAAAGCCGTATGCAAAGGGCAGCTTTGATATAAAGGGGCATGTGATAGTAATAAGTATTTTAGCGGCAACACTTAGAATTTTATTTGATAAAAACTGCCGCAGATTATATAATAGGATAAGCAGATAGGAGGAAGATATTATGGCAGATAATAGTTTCAATAACACAGTGGAGTCACTTTTCAAGGGGATGGACAGCTTTATCACTACAAAGACGGTGGTCGGTGATGCGATTCATATAGGGGATACAATCATACTTCCGCTTGTGGATGTGTCGTTTGGAGTGGCAGCAGGAGCATTTTCGGCAGAAAAGAAAAATAACGGAGCCGGCGGTATGGGCGGAAAGATTCAGCCAAGTGCGGTGCTCGTTATCCAGAATGGACAGACAAAGCTTGTCAATGTAAAGAATCAGGACGGCATGACCAAGATACTTGATATGGTGCCGGACATTGTAAGCCGCTTCTCAAAGGGGAAAAATGATGACCTTAATCTCGACGATGTAAAGGTAGACGATAAAGAGGACGATAAGCAGGATTAATATCATATATGAGAGCAAATAAAAAGGACATCCTAACGGATGTCCTTTAAAATTCAAAAGATTCAAAAATAAAGACTAAGCTCTCTCAACTTTGCCAGATCTTAAACATGAAGTACATACATATAACTTCTGTGGAACTCCATTGACCTTGCAAGAAACCTTCTTAATGTTTGACTTCCAAACATGATTTGATCTTCTATGAGAATGGCTGACATTATTTCCATAATGAACACCTTTTTCACAAATTGCACATTTTGCCATGATATTGCACCTCCTTGCATTTCACTAAGCTTACCATACTCTTAAGCTCACAACAAATGTATTCTATCAGATTAAAATAAAGAATGCAAGGATAAAATATAAAAATATTTGCTTTTTGTGAAAAAAAAGGTATAATAACATTAGCTACGTCACAATATGATGGAGGTATATATTATGAAGGGACAGATGGATACCCAATATGGACAAATTTTAATTGATACAGATGTTATTGCAACCTATGCAGGCTCTGTAGCTGTAGAGTGCTTTGGAATAGTAGGCATGGCAGCGGTCAACATGAAGGATGGTCTTGTAAAGCTTTTAAAGAGAGATTACCTGAACCATGGAATAAATGTAAAGGTAGATGAGAACAACGAAATTACGATTGATTTCCATGTAATAGTAGCGTATGGTATTTCGATCGGCACTGTTTCGGACAATCTTATCGAGACGGTTAAGTACAAGGTTGAGTCATTTACAGGAATGAAAATTGCAAAGATCAATATTTACGTTGAGGGCGTAAGGGTAATTGATTAAGGAGGACTACAAAAAGTGGAGATCACAAGCATTAATTCAAAGCTCCTTGCAAGGATGTTTCTTGCGGGAGCCAAGAATCTTGATTCAAAGAAAGACTGGATAAATGAGCTGAATGTATTCCCGGTACCGGATGGTGATACCGGAACAAATATGACAATGACAATCATGTCTGCGGCCAAGGAGGTCAGCTCGCTCACAGAGCCTACCATGGCAGAGCTTGCAAAGGCTATTTCATCAGGCTCTTTAAGAGGTGCCAGAGGAAACTCGGGTGTTATCTTATCACAGCTTTTCAGAGGCTTCTGCAAGGTTATAAAGGAATACGATGAGATAGATGTCACTATTCTTTGTGAGGCATGCCAGAAGGCGGTTGAGACAGCTTACAAGGCAGTTATGAAGCCAAAGGAGGGAACTATCCTTACAGTGGCAAAGGGCGCAGCAGAAAAGGCTCTGGAGCTGTCAGACGAAACAGAGGATGTTGTCACATTTGTTGAAGAGGTTATAAAGCAGGCTGAGTATGTGCTTGACCAGACACCGGAGATGCTTCCTGTATTAAAGCAGGCAGGTGTTGTTGATTCAGGCGGACAGGGACTTGTTCAGGTATTAAAGGGAGCATATGATGCTCTTATCGGCAAGGAGATTGATTATACAATAGAGGGCGCACCAACAGGAGCAGCTCCTGCAAAGATTTCGGCTGAGACAGAGGCAGAGATTAAGTTTGGTTACTGCACAGAGTTTATTATTGTACTCAATGCGCCAATGTCAGACAATGAGGAGCACGCATACAAGGCATTCCTCGAGTCAATCGGTGACTCTATAGTCGTTGTAGCTGACGATGAGATCGTAAAGACTCACGTACATACAAACGACCCTGGACTTGCACTGCAGAAGGCACTTACCTTCGGCTCACTCAGCAAGATAAAGATCGACAATATGCGTGAGGAGCATCAGGAAAAGCTCATCAAGGATTCACAGAAGCTTGCAGCACAGCAGAAGGCTGAGGAAGAGGCTTATGAAGCTGCTCAGGCTGATGAAAAGACAAATAACATGCCTGCAAAGGAAATGGGCTTTGTATCTGTTTCAATCGGAGAAGGCATGAATGAAGTGTTCAGAGGCCTTGGAGTGGACTATCTCATAGAGGGTGGTCAGACCATGAACCCTAGCACAGAGGATATGCTTAACGCTATCGAGCATGTAAATGCAAAGACAGTATTTATCCTGCCAAACAACAAGAATATCATCATGGCTGCAAACCAGGCAGTAGACCTTGTTGAGGATAAACAGATTATTGTTATCCCTACAAAGACTATCCCACAGGGTATCACAGCGCTTGTAAATTATATACCTGACCACAGTGCCGAGGAGAATAAAGAGCAGATGATGGCTGAGATAGAAAATGTCAAGACAGGACAGGTGACATATGCAGTCCGTGATACTGAGATTGACGGAAAAACCATCAAGCAGAACGACTTCATGGGAATCGGAGACAAGAGCATCCTTTCTGTTGGAACAGACTTAAAGGCTACCACACTTGAGATGGTAGATGCCATGGTAGATGAGGATTCAGCGATTGTCAGCATCTATTTCGGAAGTGATTCTGATGAGGACTCAGCTAATGAGCTTGCGGCAGCAATCGAAGAGAAATATCCTGATGTAGAGGTTGAGGTCAACGATGGCGGACAGCCAATCTACTATTATGTTATTTCTGTAGAGTAAAGCCCTTTAAAGAATATAAATGACATTTATTATATTTAGGAGCAAATATGGACATAGCTTCACCGATTACCTCGGTTAAGGGAATCGGGGAAAAAACACAAAAAGCATTTGCTAAAATGGGAGTATACACCGTTGGTGATATACTCCTTCATTTTCCCCGGGATTATGTAAAGTTTCCGGAAATAACGGATATTGATGAACTGAATAATGTAAACGTAAGCAGCACCTATGCCATCCATGCTGTGATTAAAAAGGCACCTGTAGTGAAAAATACAGCGAGAATGCAGATTACATTGCAGGATATCGGCTCGCCCGGGCATATGATACAGCTGGTATGGTACCGTATGCCATACCTTAAGGCACAGCTTGTGCAGGGGAGACATCTTATATTTTACGGACATATTAAGCCAAAGGGCGGCAGATATGTCATGGAGCAGCCTGTGGTGTATGAGGTGCAAAAGTACGAGGCTATACGCGATACACTGCAGCCTGTGTATTCCGTGACAAGCGGTGTGACAAACAATCTGATAGTGAAGACGATAAAGGAGACTCTGTCACATGATACACTGCTGTCAGATTACCTGCCTAAGGATATAAGGCACAGATACGGCTTTTGCGAGTATAATTATGCCATGAAGCAGATACATTTCCCTGATGACTTTGACGCTCTTGTGGAGGCAAGAAGACGGCTTGTTTTTGATGAGTTTTTTCTCTTTATCATGGGCATGCGGTATCAGAATAAAAAGCAGCAGAAGGACAAAAATGAGTTTGAGTTTACGGATGATGCTTTTATAGACGGACTGATTGAGAAGCTTCCGTATGAGCTGACAGGCGCGCAGAAGAAGACGATAGATGAGATAAAGCAGGATATTAAAAGTCCTTATGTGATGCAGAGGCTTATTCAGGGCGATGTGGGCTCAGGAAAGACGATTGTTGCTTTTCTTCTTATGGCGTGGGCGTCAAAATGTGGCTATCAGTCTGCCATAATGGCTCCGACGGAGGGGCTTGCAAACCAGCATTATGAGACATTTT
>ULTD01062760.1_pt1 | contig 11033 bp, 8 predicted proteins | sample 1957321 | NCBI WGS metagenome assembly ULTD01 (sample SAMEA4835726, study PRJEB28245) | human gut metagenome | biome: gut microbiome; material: fecal sample | place: Denmark | collected 2008
GGTTTATGATTCGATGATGTTTTCGGTTTTCGGTGAGGTTTGACCACGGTGATGTTTTCCAGAGGATCGATGAGGTTTTACGATCCCCGATGAGGTTTACCGATTTTCGGTGAGGTTTTAGCCACTTTTCAACGTTAAACCTCACCGAAAACCGAAAACATCATCGAATCATAAACCTCATCGGGTGATCAAAACCTCACCGTTTGTCGTAAAACCTCATCGTGCGATAAACCTCACCGAGAATCGGTAAACCTCATCGGATCTCAAAAATCCAGTTTCCAGATCCCGTCATTTTAACACAAACATCACCGGATCTCAAAATTATTTTCAAGTTCCCACCCCAAAATGCGTTTTTGCGGGTTTTTTGGAAAAAGCAAAAAACCGCCGGAAAACGCTCAGAATGAAAGCGCGATCATTTTGACAAACCTCACCAGGTAAACCTCACCGACGATCTGATAATTCTAAAAATAGAAACGCAACGCCCCTCAATTGTTGAAACCTCACCGCGGTGAGGTTTTCCACGCGTTTTCCCACAAAACCTCACCGCGCGTGATCCTTTGCGACTAAAAATAACGCGAACTGATATTTCATTTATGAGTTCTCCACGCCATAAACATCATTTTGGCGCTATTTTTGGCAAAACCTCACCGCAAACGCGCAAAACTAGGGCCCTAGCGCTCCCCGGGCGTTCGCGGGTGGTTCCCCATATGATTAATTTCCAACCGGAAAAATTTTACCCGAATGCTCTACTCACTGAGGAGAACTCCGATTTCCAAAAATAGAACGAGTAGAGAATTCAATTCTGAGCGTTACGCAAAAAAAGTGCGGTTTGAAACTAAAACGGAGCTACGCTCCTAAAAATAGAATTTGCTAAAAATAGACTCTTTCTATATTTAGATCTCCCGCTAGGGCCCTAGTTTTGCTAATAATAGGTTTTTGAGATCTCCGATGATGTTTATGTCAGATTTATGAGATCATATTTTCTATGTTTAGAGCGATCTAGTAATTATTTTCAGATCACTCTATTTATAGTAATGTTCTATAAATAGGAATTTTGAACTAGAAAATGAATTTTAGTTCAAAATGATGTTTTGTGAAAAACATCACCGTTTGCACCCAGCCCTTTTCGGGGGAAAACTAGTAGGGTTTCCTAGGGTTTGCAAATTGTGGAAATTTTGGAACTATATTTTCCACGAATTTTGGAAAATTCGTGGGCCCTAGCTACCGATGATGTTTATGGTTGCGGATGATGTTTATGTGTCTGTGGTGATGTTTATGGTATTCGGTGATGTTTATGAAACGGTGATGTTTATGGTATTCGGTGATGTTTATGAAACGGTGATGTTTATGGTATTCGGTGATGTTTATGAAACGGTGATGTTTATGGTATTCGGTGATGTTTATGAAACGGTGATGTATTACTGGAAATGGTGATGTATTACTAACAATCGATGATGTATTACTTTCGGACGATGATGTATTACTGTTAAATGGTGACGGATAACTATTTAATATGAGGTTTAGCTCGTGTCGGTGATGTTTATCGGTCGGTGAGGTTTTGTATCTCCGAAAAATGAGGTTTTGTATCTCCGAAAAATGAGGTTTTATGGGGTTGATGATGTTTTGTATCTCCGAAAAGTGCCGTTTTTCACACGGTCGATGAGGTATTTCGACTCTTTAATGATGTTTTGTGACGCCTAAAACCTCACTGGTCGCTAATTTTTTCGTAAATCACTTATTACACTTATAGTTTAATTATTACTCACCTATGTTACTATTTGTTTATTATTACTCACCTTATTACTCACCTCCAAAAATAACTTTACTCAGACCCGTTCACTTCCCTCGTGATCTTCTAGAAGAGTTCTCTCCACTCATTCACTTCATTGGCCTATTTTCAAGTGAGTTATTCTCGGCACTTTTTTCTCTCAACATTCTATTTTTGTCTCACTTCCCTCGTTGTTCCTTCTCTCTCATTTCATTTTCTTCGTGAATATCCCCTCCTCTACGCATGATTTGGAACGTTTCTGTGTTTGCAGTTTTTGTTCTAACAGTAGTGTTGATGTTTTTTCACAGTAAAAGTGATTCCAATTTTGAATGGCCAATTTTCAACCCACTTCACCTACGTCCCGAGGTGAGTCGCTTGCTACCTTTTGGCACTTTTTCGTCTTTATCTTAGAGATTTGTCCCCTATTGTCTCGCCTATTCCCCTTTTTTATCTCGTTCATTTTTGGCTCATTTGCCAAAGTTTTACTCGCAATTGATTCGCCGAACTGATAATATATGTCGGTGATGGATTTTGGATCTCATTCATCTCACGCTGTGATTTTTAGTTTAAAAAGGAATGCAATTCCTTTGTCTCGAATCCTCGTCAGTAAAAATCTTTACGTTCAAAGGAACGTTTTACCTACTCACCGAGATCTACTCGATGACTTCGAACCCCTATATCCATCATCGAACTTTTGATCTACAAATGATGAGGCTTTCACGCTGAGTATTTTGAGGTGCTGCTTGGGGGGTCTTGTGGTCACGACATACCTTCCTCCACAACTACCTCTGAAACCATGTTTGTTGGGATTGAAATTCTGAGCATTTTGAGGTGCTGCTTTGGGGGTCTCTCAAACACATGCATTCGACATCACATCCGAGATATTCATGAGCATCGTATCTCTTTCGTAGCCTATCTATAGGTTCGACCATTCCGACTTTGAACTACTTCCTTTGTACTTTGTTATCCCCTATTCGGTTCCTCAATTCTTCATCTTAGGCTTTCCTGTCCTCTCGTTGGACTTTGGCTTCCTATATTGTTCTTAGGCCTTTTATTGTATCCTTTCCAAATTGTATTTACTTGTTGAAAGTGTGTAGTCTCCAAAACACCTCCAAATTGGTGTCAAAAAAACTTAGGGAAATTTTTGTGTTTTGTCCCGGTATGGATTTTGTCTTTTATTCTTTGATACTATTCCTCCTGAACACTCTAAGACTTTCACTATAGATTCCCCTGTATTATATCAAATATCCTCGTCTAATAAAAAGTATTATACTTGGGCCAAAGTCTATCAGTCTGTTATAAATCTGGCGCTCAGATCAATGTACTAAAACTGGGTTTTTTTTACTATGTAGAGTGGTGAAAATGAAGTGGAGTTGAAGAGGTTCCGGTGTTGGGCCTGGATGACAATGTCCTCGGGACGTCAGTCCAGCGTCTTCTCCGGGGGGCCAAACTTCGGCTTCATGGATTCACCACTACAGTTCACACCTTCCCATTTTTCATTTTTCGTATTGAGCTAACGCAATACAATGTTGATTTACATTTTTTATCTTGCGCCTTTTGGCGATATCAGTCTTTTTGACATTTTTTCATGGCGACTTTTTTCATTTAATCAATTTTCACATTTAACGTGCGTTTGCACGGCTTCGCAACTGTCTTGATGGTGGACCTGTCCGTTTTGATATCTGAAGAGATTTTTGGTTGGGTGCCAACAACATTTTGCGATAGACGCGAAATGGAGTCAATTCGGTGAAAACCAAATTTCCTGTCAAGAAAGACGGGAAAAGGAAATACGGTCCTGTGGATAACAGATAAATATCGCAAGATAAATCTGTTCAACACAAAAAGAGATGATAGAAATATCATCTGCTTATCAATGAAATTCAAAAGAATTTCATATTGATCGTATTTTTCGAGGATATAAGCCTCTCAATTAATGAAAGGCAAAAGAAAGCAAAAACAAATAGAGCTTCTTTTGTGGAGTTGAGCAATCGACAAAACAAAGGGGGCAACTAGTGTTTCTGCACTATGTGATATCTGGTTGATCCTGCCAGTATTATATGCTTCTGTCAAAGATTAAGCCATGCATGTCTAAGCACAAAGTCCTAGTATGATGAAGCTGCGAACGGCTCATTACAACAGTTATAATCTTTTTGATGAAGTACGTACAAGGATATCTTTGAGAATGTCAAAGCTAATACTTGACGGTTTTCACCCCTTGTCGAGTCCATTCCCTCTGGGAGTGTAATCGATGAGGGCGGGGGATGCTTCACGTATCCTCTACATATTACCACTTTTTTTTGAATGAGGGTGGAATATATGCCAAGAGAATTGTAGAAATCGAGAGATTTTCACAAGTCATCATTAAGAATATCTGACCTATCAACTGGTTGTTGGTAAGGTAGTGGCTTACCAAGGTGATAACGGGTAACGAGGAATAAGGGTTCGACATCGGAGAGGGAGCTTTAGAGATGGCTACCACTTCTAAGGAAGGCAGCAGGCGCGAAAATTACCCAATCTTAACAAATGAAGGAGGTAGTGACGACAATTAACGCTATCCTCGTCTTTTGGCGAGGATCGTCGGAATGATTTCGATTTAAAATATCGAAAGAAAGCAATTGGAGGGCAAGTCTGGTGCCAGCAGCCGCGGTAATTCCAGCTCCAATAGTGTATTGTAAAGTTGTTGTGATTAAAACGCTCGTAGTTGAATGAAAACAATCGGGACATGATTTACGATCTCTCCTCCATACGGTGGATTCGTCCATTAGGTTGAGTTGATCAAAAATCAAACAATGTCCTACTATAAGCGAGAGGGTGGAATTAATTCCAAACTCTTTTACTTTGATTAAATCAAGGTGCTTAAAGCAAAATCTTCTGTTAACGAATGATGAAGCATGGTATAGAATTAAAACAGAACAGAAAGAATAACGAATAAATGGAGATGGGCAACCATTCGAAATTTATTTATTTTTGTTTTGTTTAAAACAAGGTTAAGAGAAATGATTAGGGTGATTTAGATAGGAACGGGAGAGGTGGAATTCCATGATCGTTTCGAGATAAACGAGAGCGAAAGCATTTCACTGAATTCATTTCATTAATCAAGAACGAAAGTCAGGGAATCAAAGACGATTAGATACCGTCGTAGTCCTGACCATAAACGATGTCAACTAAGGATTGGATAAGAAACATCGAAGTATGAGCCTTTTTCTCCAACTTGTTGGAAAAAAAGCGTTTCGCTTCATTTCTTCCCTTATTCAGGACTTGATGAGAAATCATTAAGTGAATGGACTTCAGGGGGAGTATGGTCACAAGGCTGAAACTTAAAGGAATTGACGGAAGGGCACACCAGGAGTGGAGCCTGCGGCTTAATTTGACTCAACACGGGAAAACTTACCAAGACCAAACGGTGTAAGGAATGACAGATTACTGGGTCTTTCATGATTCATCGGGGAGTGGTGCATGGCCGTTCTTAGTTCGTGGACTGATTTGTCTGGTTAATTCCGATAACGAACGAGACTTGAACTTATTAATTAGTTGGGCAAGAATCATTTTCGGATGATTTTGCTTACCTCCGTAAGGTGGACTGGTGGAATTAAATTTCGCCTTTACTTCTTAAAGGGACACATCTTTAATCTTTTCGGGTGTTCATTGGTTTCTTTGGGCTTTGCCCTTAGATGATATGAATACCTGAAAAAAAGAAGAAGGAAGCGTCAAGCAATAACAGGTCTGTGATGCCCTTAGACATCTTGGGCTGCACGCGTGCTACAATGAAAGTACTAACGAGTCCCCGTTGTCGGCAATGGGTTGAGTCTTTCGGGACGTTGATTCATTGCTGGCAACATTTTCCTAGGCCGAAAGGCCAAGGAAAGCTCTAATGTCTTTTTTAATTCTTGACTGGGATGAATGATTGGAATTATTTGTTCTGAACAAGGAATTCCTTGTAAGCGCAAGTCATTACCTTGCGCTGAATAAGTCCCTGCCCTTTGTACACACCGCCCGTCGCTCCTACCGATTGAATAAAGAGGTGAAATGTCAGGATTTTGGTGACTTGTCACTGGGAAAATGATAGTAAATCTCTTTGTTTAGAGGAAGGAGAAGTCGTAACAAGGTTTCCGTAGGTGAACCTGCGGAAGGATCATTCATAAAAGAAGTTTATCTTCTCTTAAAACATATGTTTGTTGTCTCGGCAACAATTAAAATATTTTGTCAAATTCATTTTTCAACAAAATAAAATCGACTTTGAAAAACATTTCTTTAAAAGGAAAAGATTTTAAAGACAATGTCACGGATGTCTCAGTTTCCCAGTCGAGGAAGAACGCAATATAATTGCGAAAATCGTCAGGATCTTTTACGAGCTCAGAATGACGATTCTTTGAATGCATGAAAGTACAAACACAACTAGTTGTTTGTATATTCGTTTCAATATTCGTGTCAAAATATAAAATTTTGAAAAAAATATCACTTCTCGAAGTGCATATTTTTGTGTTTTATATACCACTTACAAGTGAAATGTTTGTGCGATGCATAGTACAGTCAATCGAACATTGAATTTGTATCACATTGACAATTGAATTTGAAATGAGTAAGAGAACTCCCATAACTTAAGCATATCAATAAGGGAAGGAATAGAAAACAACAGTGATGTCTCCAGTAACGGCGAGTGAACAAGACAGAGGCCAAGTTGGTAGAATCGGGACGTAGCAAAGATCTGGAGGGAGAGGGCTTCGGTTCTCAATGGCCGGGTCATGCGTCTTGAAGTGTAACCAAAATGAATTGATAAATCGAAGACTTTGTCAATCGAGGAATAGGAATGGAAAGTCCAGCGATACAAAGTGAAAGCCTTGTATCTCGGTGACTTGGTCTGGTAGTATTTATCAAGAAAAAGAGTAGATTTACTTGGAAGTGTAAATTGAAATGGTGATAGTACACACCAAAGCCTAAATACTATGGGAAAACTGATAGCAAAGAAGTACCGCGAGGGAAAGACGAAAAGTACTTTGGAAAAAGAGTTAAAAGACCTGAAATGACATTGTTGGAACGGATTATTCATTCAATTAATCCCAAAGATTACAAATCCCAGTGGCATTTAACCAAAGTTTGGACATTTCAAACGATGGAGCTGTGTCTTACGGAAATGTAATTGGAGAGGGTTGAAAGGGATACGGGTTGTGATATATTCATGAATGTTTTCGGTAGGACTTTTCCAAACACAAGATGGGACTGTTCAATATTGAAGACATAACTTGAACATGAAAGAAACGATCACAGCTTGATAGATCATGGACAAACTTACAAAATGTAAGGCACGAAATGATTTTGTTCCTGGATGGATAACCCACCCGTCTTGAAACACGGATCAAGGAGTCTAATATGGATGCGAATGTGAAATGAGTGACTCGTACACATGAAACGAAAGTAAAAAAATATATTCATGATTCATTCCCTCGGGGATGATGCAATGAAATTGTTTTTTTCAAGCAATAAAGTAGACATGTTAGGACCCGAAAGATGGTGAACTATACTTGAATTGGTTGAAGTCGAAGGAAACTCCGATGGAAGACCTTAGCAGTATTGACGTGCAAATCATTTGCAAGAATTTGAGTATAGGGGCGAAAGACTTATCGAACTATCTAGTAGCTGGTTCCACCTGAATATTCCCTTAGGAAGGCCAAAATGTTAAATAGTATTGTCTGGTAAAGCTAATGATTAGAAGTAATGGGGATATTTATGTCCTTATCTTCTTCTCAAACTATGAAGAGGCAACAAAAAGGATGATCACCAATTATGATTTTCCTTGTTTGATATAAAACACATTTTGAGTCGGCCACGTCTGGTAAGCAGGATTGGCAATGTGGGATGAACCAAACGTGTGAGTTAAGGTGTCAAATAAGAAACATAATGAACACCATGAAAGGCATTCATTCATCTTGACAATAGGACGGTGGCCATGGAAGTCGGCATTCGCTAAGAAGTGTGTAACAACTTACCTATCGAATGAATGAGTCCTGAAAATGAATGGCATTCTAATTTCTATTAAATACCAATACTCAACCGTTCAATTAAACAAATTGAAAATTGAACGAGTAAGGAAACAAAATGGCGTGGAGACTACAATTATGCAAGTTGCAAAGATCCCAAGTAATTGGGATTGGAACAGTCTCTAGTGCAGATCTTGGTGGTAGTAGCAAATATTTGTCTGAAATCGACAAGGACTAAAGTGGAGAAAGGTTTCTTAACAACATTACTTGGTTAAGAGTTAATCGATCCTAAATAACGGATGAAATTCTTTTTGAAAATTTTGACAATGGAAAATGTTTCATTTTCTGTTCAAAAGGAATTTTGAAAGGGGATAAGGTTAATAGTCCTTAATCAAATAAAATCATCATTGATCACACTTGTGTGTTCAATAATGAATAAATTGGCAACAATTACGAGCTTTAAAACGGATTGAATATCTCCATGGAGGAGCCCACTTTTCCTTTTAACAATTCACTCGAGACCGTTGAGCTTGAATCAATCAGAGAAACGGTTTTGCTTTGTGTTGTAATAGAATCGACATATGTTCGATTCATGGAGCGTTTCAATCTTGATAAAAATTAAAGTGAGTCTAAACACCAAAAAGATTTTATTTGATCGTACTCATAACCGCAACAGGTCTCCAAGCTTAATAAGCTCTAGTCAAAGAGAAGAACGTTGGTAAGGGAAGTCGGCAACATGGCTCTGTACGTTCGCAAGAAAGAGTAGCTCTCAACGGTTCTTAATCTTCGGATTAAACTATGAACCGACGTGAGAACTTGATAAGATTAGGGGAATCCGACTGTTTAATAAAAACATAGCATTCTGTCAAATCTAAGGATTCAAAACAGAATGTGATTTCTGCCCAGTGCTCTGAAAGTCAAGGTAATGAAATTTGCTTAAGCTCGGGTTAACGGCGGGAGTAACTATGACTCTCTTAAGGTAGCCAAATGCCTCGTCATCTAATTAGTGACGCGCATGAATGGATCACCGTGATTCCTACTGTCCCTATCTACATTCTCGTGAAACCACAGTCAAGGGAACGGGCTTGATTGAAACGGCGGGGAAAGAAGACCCTGTTGAGCTTTACTCTAGTCTATATGTTGTAAAACGGATCGGGTGATGTAGGCTAAATGGGAGATTCGTCAAACGTGAAATACCATTACATCTGCATCTGTTCTACTCATTTCATTATGTGTCAAATATCGTTTACGATTTAAGCCACTCAAAAGCATAAATCGAACATACGTTCGAGAGACATGTGAAAGAATTTCATGTAGATGGGGAGTTTGGCTGGGGCGGCACATCTGTTAAAAGATAACGCAGGTGTCCAAAGATGGACTCAATGAGGACAGAAACCTCATGTTGAATATAAGGGTAAAAGTCCGTTTGATTATTCAATCCAGTACATTGAATAACTCTGAAAAGATGGCCTAACGATCCCTAAGACCGATTGTTGGATTGTTCTTTTCCTTTCAGGGATTGACCCGAGAAGGAATTAACACGAAAGTGTTGCAAGACAATAATCACCTTTTGTAATAAGGTTTGGGGTGTCAGAAAAGTTACCACAGGGATAACTGGCTTGTGGCAGCCAAGCGATCACAGCGACGTTGCTTTTTGATCCTTCGATGTCGGCTCTTCCTATCCATTTCAAGCAGAATTGAAAAAAGGTATGATTGTTCACCATTTAATAGGGAACGTGAGCTGGGTTTAGACCGTCGTGAGACAGGTTAGTTTTATCCTACCGTTTCGAACGGTGTTTAGGATACAGAATGACAGAAGTTCAACTTAGTACGAGAGGAACTGTTGAACCACACCACTGGATTATCCATTTGTTTGTGCAATCAGTGATGGGAATCTAACATGTGTTATGATAATGGCTGAAAGCCTCTCAAGCCAGAATCATGTCTGAAAAGTAATTCTGTATTCAATCTTTTCCATTCAATGTTTCTAGAGAAGAAAAAATACTTGAATTCTCAAAGATTCGTGTTGTTTTGATCGGCGAACGATCATGCATCTGTCGGATCAACTAAAGTCAGGAAAATTGGATTTGAACCTTCATAGACGATGAAGACAAAAGCGGGGATTGTAAGTTTAAGAGTTTCAATGACCGAAGTAATGCAGCTCGTCTGTTATTGCGGAGGTCGAAACGATTTTCTGAGATTTATCCCGTCTTTTCTTAAAAGTTTTTTGTTCGTTGATCGCTTTTCACAAGACTGCCGCCGGGGCGGCAGTGACAGTTCAAAAGAAAAGCTTCTATTTCCTTCCATGGAAAAACTTTGTCTTTTGAACTGTCTTTGGAGAAGTGTTTTCCGATTTTTTGTTTCGGAAGTTCAAATCTCCGACAAGAATCCTTTTCGTTTTTGGGAGGTTTTATCCTCTGACACAAAAACGAAAGTCTTAAGATTTTTGTTGGAGGTTGTAATCTCTGACACAACGAAACTTTCGTTTTTGTGTCAGAGATTACACTGAACATCTCTAACAAAACCGAAACTTTTCGGTTTTGTCAGTTTTCATTCTGCATCATAAAAAACGAAAGTTGCACTTTTGTGCCAGAATTAACTCTGCATCATAAAAAACGAAAGTTGCACTTTTGTGCCAGAATGAATGCCACTATCTCCGATCCAAGGCCTTCACGTAAGGCCTTTGGTCAGACAAAGGCCTTAAGTGAAGGCCTTTTGTCAGAGATAGATGGGAAATTTCCGAAACAAAAACGAAATTTCCAGAGAAAATTTTCTCTGACCAAAGCCGAAAACACAGGCCTTTTGGCCAGAGATTTCTCTGGCCAAAGGCCTGTAAGGTCTCGGTCAGAGATTTCAATGGAAAATTGCCCGGAGACTTCATCGGTTCGAGATGAACCGACCTTACACACTTTTGCAGTGAAGAGCAAAGGAGCGGAAAGTCTCTTCACCTGGGCAAAAGTTTTTGTAAGTGGTGAGAGTTTTTTCCTCGAGAAAAAGAGGAAAAAGGTTTTTGCGGGAAAAAGGAGGAAAACAGCAATCAATCATAATCAAGAATTGATCATGATCAATCAGACTTCTCCAAAGGAGACGAATAACATCTTATTTAATAAAAAATAAGAAATTCGTCTCAAAAAGATAAAACTATGGAACATAGTTTTATCTTTTTAAAATAATAAGCCACACTGATGATTTTTTGTTCGCGAAAAACCTCATCGAGGGCCCTAATGATGTTTATACCAGAAAACATCATCGGTGATGTTTAGCACTCGGTGATGTTTAGCACTCGGTGA
>ULTD01071728.1_pt1 | contig 10918 bp, 8 predicted proteins | sample 1957321 | NCBI WGS metagenome assembly ULTD01 (sample SAMEA4835726, study PRJEB28245) | human gut metagenome | biome: gut microbiome; material: fecal sample | place: Denmark | collected 2008
CCCTTGCGGGGGCGCGGATTGGAGGTGTAGAACCATAAGACAGTATAAGCCGCGTGATAAAATCACGCAGAAAATGACCCGCGACGGGCTTATCGAGGTAAACGAAACCAAAGAAACCGCCGAGCGCGTGAGCAACCGGGAAAAAGACGCGGATTTTTCCCGACCACAGGAGCAGCCCACAGGACGGAAAAAGCAGCGCATGAAGCAGCCGGAGCAGCCCGCAGCCGCCCAAACGCCGGAACGGACAGACGAGCCGGTACAGGAATCCACCCCACAGGCGGTACAGGACGCGGCGCAGCTTCAAGGCGTACCGTCTGCCGCTTCCCCGCTTCCGTCTGCGCCGGAGCTTCCCCACCAACAGGACACGGGAGCCGCCGAGCGCGTCATGGAGCATATCGACGCGGCGCACACCCGCAAAGCGTCAAAGAAAGCCGCACAGCGGGCGCAGCGCGAAGCTGCCGCGAAAGAGAAATCTTCCCGTCTGCAATTCACGGACGAAGAACTGGCAACGCCGGAGCTTGAAAAATATGTGAAAAAATCCAACGAAGCCGCCGACCGTCTGGACGCGGCAAGGGCAGCTATCCCGAAAGAAAAGAAACTGATTGGGGAGCGCACCTTTGACGAAGCCACAGGCAAGGGCAAGACCCGCCTACGTTTTGAGGAACGGGAAAAGCCGATAAATGGCGGCAAATCCCACAGTAATCCGCTATCCCGCCCCGCACAGGAAGCGGGCGTTTTCGTCCATAACAAAATCCACAGCGTCGAGAAAGACAATTCCGGCGTGGAGGGGGCGCACAAATCCGAAGAACTGGCGGAGCGCGGCGCGAAGTACGGGGCGCGGAAGGTACGGGAGGGCTACCGCAGCCATAAGCTGAAACCCTACCGGGAAACGGCAAAGGCAGAGGAAGCGGCGTTTAAGGCAAACGTCAACTTCCAGTACCACAAGACGCTGCATGACAACCCGCAGCTTACGAGCAACCCCCTTTCCCGCTTCCTGCAAAAGCAGCAAATCAAGCGGCAGTATGCAAAGGCCGCAAGGACAGGCGGCGCAGCCACCGCGAAGAAAGCCGCAGAGAACACCCGCAAGGCGGCAAAGAAAACCGCCGAGGAAACGCGGAAAGCGGCGGCGTTTGCGGCAAGGCACCCGGCGGGTATCGCTATCACTGTCGCCGCGCTGCTCTTATTCATCATGGTATCGGCGGGGCTGTCCTCATGCGGGGCTATGTTCTCCGGCTTGACAAATGGCGTTCTTGGAACGTCCTACACATCGGAGGACAGCGACCTTGTGGCGACGGAAAACAACTACGCCGCAAAGGAGAACGAGCTTCAGCAGCGGATTGATTCTATCGAGCGCGATTATCCCGGCTATGACGAATACCGCTATGACCTTGACAGTATCGGGCATAACCCGCACGAATTAGCGTCCTATCTGACCGCCCTTTTGCAGAGCTACACCCCGCAGAGCGCACAGGCAGAGCTTGACCGCGTTTTCAACAGGCAGTATGAGCTTACGCTGACCGAGGAAGTGGAAATCCGTTACCGCACCGAAACAAGCACCGACCCGGAAACAGGAGAAACGACAAGCGAGGAAGTACCCTACGAGTATTACATCTTAAATGTCACGCTGACAAATCATCAGATAGACAGCTTTGTATCGGAGTTGTTGAACGCGGAGCAGCTTGAAATGTACCGCGTCTATCTGGAAACAAGCGGCAACAAGCCGCTGATTTTCGGCGGCGGCTCCCCCGATACTTCCGCGTCCGAGGATTTAAGCGGCGTGGATTTTGTGAACGGGACGCGACCGGGCAACACCGCCATTGTGGAGCTTGCGAAGCAGCAAGTCGGCAACGTGGGCGGGCGACCCTATTGGAGCTGGTACGGATTTTCAAGCCGCGTGGAATGGTGCGCCTGTTTCGTTTCATGGTGCTACGGGCAGATGGGCTTATCCGAGCCGCGCTTTGCCGCCTGTCAATCACAGGGGATTCCGTGGTTTACCTCACGCGGGCAATGGGGCGCGAGGGGCTATGAGAATATCGCCCCCGGCGACGCTATCTTTTTCGACTGGGACGGGGACGGGAGCGCAGACCATGTAGGGCTTGTTATCGGCACGGACGGGGAGCGCGTCTATACCGTCGAGGGCAATTCCGGCGACGCCTGCAAGATAAAGAGCTATCCCCTTGACTATGCCTGTATCAAAGGGTACGGGCTGATGAACTGGAACTAAACCATTTTTGAGCAAAGAAAGGAGCAATATTTTATGGCAATGAGCAAAATTGAACGTATCGACAAAGAGATTGCAAAGACCCGTGAGAAAATCACGGAGTACCAGAACAAACTGAAAGGACTGGAAGCGCAGAAAACCGAAGCGGAAAATCTGCAAATCGTACAGCTTGTACGCGCTATGCGGCTGCCCCCCGCCGAGCTTGACGCTATGTTGTCTGGCGGCGGGATTCCCGGCATGACCGCCGCGCCGGATTATCCCGCAGAAACCGCAGACTATGACGAAGAACAGGAGGACACCGAGAATGAATAAAAAAATCCTTAGAACCGTAACCGCACTTTGCGCCGCCCTTATGCTCATGGGCGGCTTTTCCATGACCGCCTTTGCACAAACGCCGGAGGATACCACCGACGACAGCGGCGTTATCTACGAGGAACCCGAAGAAACCGCACCCCTTACCCCCGACGGGAACGCAACCCTTGTGGACGATTTCGGCGGCAACAAGCAGCTTATCACGGTAACGACCAAAAGCGGCAACTACTTCTATATCCTCATTGACCGGGACGACGAGGGCGAAAACACCGTCCATTTCCTTAATCAAGTGGACGAAGCCGACCTTATGGCACTCATGGACGACGGGGAAACGACGACGGAAACGCCCGCTGTCTGCACCTGTACGGAGAAATGCGAAACGGGAAAAATCAACACTTCATGCCCCGTATGCTCTACGAACATGACCGCTTGCAGCGGCAAGGAAGCCGAGCCGGAAACCGAGGAAGCCACAGAGCAGCCGGAGGAAAAAAGCAACACAGGCGGGCTTTTCGTATTCCTTATCGTGGCACTTCTTGGCGGCGGGGGCGCACTCTACTACTTTAAGTTTATGAAGCCGAAGCAGAGCGTCAAAGGCAGCACCGACCTTGAAGATTTTGACTTTGAGGATTACGACGAGGACGAGCCGGAAGCCGACGACGCAGAGGGCACGGGCGGCGACGGGGAAACGGAGGACGGGGAAGCATGACCCTCTTTACCGACAATCCCTTTGAAAAAATGATGATACAAAGACCTTGCGGGCGGCGCGACAATGCGCCGCCCGTTCCCAAATCCCCGGCTTGCGCGTCCTGTCCGTACCGGGCGCAATCCCCCTGTATCGGCTACTGTCTGAAACAGGTACAGGAGAAGCCCCCAAAGGAAACGCGCACCGCGCCGGAACGCTGAAAGGAGGATATTTTATTGAGCATAACGCTTGTAATCGCAGAAAAGCCGAGCGTGGCGCAGACTATCGCCGCTGCGCTTGGCGTGAAGAATAAGAAAGACGGATATTTAGAGGGCGGCGGCTACCTCATTTCGTGGTGTGTCGGACATTTAGTGCAGCTTTCCGAAGCTGCCGCCTACGGGGAGCAGTACAGGAAATGGAGCTATGAGAGCTTACCGATTTTGCCGGAGAAATGGCAGTACACCGTTTCCAAAGACAAGGAAACGCAATTCAACATCTTAAAGGAGCTTATGCACCGCGCCGACGTGTCCGAAGTCGTCAACGCCTGCGACGCGGGGCGCGAGGGGGAATTGATTTTCCGTTTTGTCTATGAAGTCGCCGGGTGTAAAAAGCCGATACGCCGCTTGTGGATTTCCTCAATGGAGGACGGGGCAATCCGCAGCGGCTTTGATAACCTCAAAGACGGGCGGGAATACGACGCGCTCTTTGCGTCTGCCCTCTGCCGCGCAAAGGCTGACTGGATTATCGGTATCAATGCAACGCGGCTTTTCTCCTGTCTGTATAACTGCACCTTGAACGTGGGGCGCGTTCAGACCCCGACGTTAAAAATGCTTGCCGACCGGGACGCGGCTATCTCTACATTCAAGAAAGAAAAATACTACCATGTGCGGCTTGCCTTACCCGGCGCGGAAGCGGCAAGCGCGAAGATCCGCGCCGCCGAGGAAGCCGAAGCACTGAAAGCCGCTTGCGAAGCGGCACAGGCGGTATGCGTTTCCGTCGCAAAAGAAAAGAAAACCGCAGCCCCGCCGAAGCTCTTTGACCTTACCTCTTTGCAGCGGGAAGCAAACCGCATTTACGGGTACACCGCGAAGCAGACCCTTGACTTAGCGCAATCCCTCTATGAAAAGCGGCTGCTGACTTATCCGAGGACGGACAGCAGCTATCTTACCGACGACATGGGCGGCACAGCGGCGGACATTGCCGCGCTGCTTTGCGGGAAGCTGCCCTTTATGGCTGGCGTGAGCTTCACGCCGGAGATTGCAAGGGTGCTGAACAGCAAAAAGGTATCAGACCACCACGCAATCATTCCCACAATGGAGCTTGCAAAGACCGACCTTGCGACGCTGCCGGAAAGTGAGAAAAATATCCTTACCCTTGCGGGGGCGCGTCTGCTCTTTGCCACCGCCGAGCCGCACGCCTACGAAACCGTTACAGCGGTTTTCTCCTGCGCCGGAGCCAATTTTACCGCGCGGGGAAAGACCATACTTAGCGACGGGTGGAAAGACCTTGAACGACGCTACCGGGCGACGCTGAAAACGAAGCCCGAAGCCGACGACGGGGACAGCGACGCTTCCACGCTGCCGGAGCTTTCCGAGGGGCAGACCTTTTCTGATTTTTCCGCAAAGGTTACGGAGCATGACACGACCCCGCCGAAGCCCCACAACGAAGCAAGCCTTTTGTCGGCTATGGAACGCGCCGGGAATGAGGACACCGACCCGGACGCGGAACGCCGGGGGCTTGGCACTCCCGCCACCCGCGCCGCTGTCATTGAAAAACTGGTAAACAGCGGCTTTGTGGAGCGCAAGGGAAAGCAGCTAATCCCCACCAAAGACGGGAATAACCTTGTGTGCATACTGCCCGACGTTCTCACTTCCCCGAAGCTGACCGCCGAATGGGAAAACAATCTGACGCAGATAGCAAAGGGAGCCGCCGACCAGGAGGACTTCATGCGGCGTATCGAGGACATGGCGCGGGAGCTTGTGAGAACCTACGCTTCCGTTCTGGACGGGAAACAGGATTTGTTTAAGACAGAAAAGACGGAAATCGGCAAATGCCCCCGCTGCGGCTCTCCCGTCCATGAGGGCAAGAAAAACTATTACTGTTCTAACCGGGACTGCGCCTTTGTCATGTGGAAGAATGACCGCTTTTTCGAGGAACGAAAAATAGCCTTTTCTCCGAAGATTGCCGCCGCACTCTTGAAATCCGGCAAAGTGAACGTGAAGAAGCTCTATTCCCCGAAAACAGGCAAAACCTATGACGGAACGGTTGTTTTAGCCGATACGGGCGGGAAATACGTCAACTACCGCGTGGAGCTGCCGAAGAAGTAAAAACTGGAATAGCAAGCATAGGAAACGGGTACCCGTTTCCGTAAATCCCCGTTCTGCCGCCGACGCGCCGGACGGGGATTTTGCTTGTTGGGATAATCCCAAACCCTTATAAAACCCTGTAAAAATCTTTGGCAAAAACGCGCCGCTTCCGTTGTAGGCTATGCAGCCGCAAAAAGCCGCGTGAAGAAAGGAGGTTTTTCACTTATGGCAAGTTTACGGAACACCGTAAAGGACTATCAGGACGAGCTAAAAGACGGTATCGCATGGGTGGCGTTCTGGAGAGAGGGGCGTTCATGGAACGCCGACTATTTCTATCTGGAGCCGGACGACGCGATACAAGCCCTTGACCGGAGCCGCATGGAAGAAATCAGAGAAGCAGACCCCGCCGCTGTCATGCTCAATTCCTACTACTGCGGGCATTTGGGCGAGGATATGAACCTTGACGAACTGGCGGCGGGTGTGCGCTGGCACTATGAAAATGGCTACAATCAGCTTTCCGATTTTCTGGAAGCCCACGACGACAGACTGCCGCCGGAGGTTATCGAGGAAGCAAGAGCCGACGCCCACGCTGCGGGGCTTCCCTTTTCGGAAAAGCCCTACCGGGACGGGGAGGAACCCGACCCCTATATTTTTGACGGGAGCATGAGCATTGAGGACTACGAACTTATGCACCGCCTAATCGACGAAGAAAGGAGCAGACAACAGATGAGCGAACAATTTTCCGTTTTAATTGACAGCCGCACCCGTTTTGAAACAGGCATACCGGGCGGCGTGTGGCTCTCCATGCCGACTACGACGGAGCAGCTTCACGAAGCTATGAAAAGCGTCGGCATTACCGCAAAGAATCCACAGGATTTTTTCATCAATGGATTTGCAAACACCGAACAGCAGCCCTTTGACGTGCCGCTTCCCGTTATCCAGAGCGCAAGCCTTGACGAACTGAACTATTTAGGCAATCTGCTTTCCATGTTAGGCGACGAGGACAGAGAGAAATTTGCAGCGGCGGTCACGCTTGGAGAATACGCCGGGAACATCAAAGACCTTATCAACCTTGCACAAAATCTTGACTGCTACTGGATTTATCCCACCGTACAGAATGAAGCAGACTACGGGTATTACCTTATCGACGAACTGGACGAATTGGAGTTGCCCGAAGAAGTAAAAAAGTATTTCATGTATGAGGAATACGGGCGCGACGCTGCTATCAATGACGGGGGCAGATTTACCGAACAGGGCTATATCTACAACAACAAAAACACCTTTACGGAGTGGTACAACGGACGCGAGAACGACATACCGAAAGAATATAAGGTTATGAGCTTCCCGCAGCCGGAGCAATCTTACATGGACGCAGCCACGCCGGGACAGGAAGTGAGGGCAGCCGAACAGCCTACCGAGCCGCGCCCGGTTATCCCTATCGTGCTGACGAGCGAAAAGCCCGCCGAAAAGCTCAAAGAGATAACTGACCGCTTGGAACAGGGCATTACGGAACTCTTTGACAGCGAGCGTTACAAGGAATATCTGCGCGTCATGTCAAAATTCCATAATTACAGCTTCAACAATACGCTGCTTATCGCCATGCAAAAGCCGGACGCTTCCCTTGTAGCGGGCTTTTCTGCTTGGAAAAACAACTTTGAGCGAAACGTGATGAAAGGGCAAAAGGGAATTAAAATTATTGCCCCGTCGCCATTCAAAGTCAAACAGGAAATGCAGAAAATCGACCCGCACACCCAGAAGCCCGTTATCGGCAAGGACGGGAAGCCGGTTACAGAGGAAAAAGAAATCACGATACCCGCCTATAAGGTGGTAACGGTTTTCGACGTGTCGCAGACCGAGGGAAAGGAGCTGCCGGACATAGCGGTGGACGAGCTGACAGGCGACGTTGACCGTTACAAGGATTTTTTCGCCGCCCTTGAAAAGACTTCCCCCGTTCCGATTGCCTTTGAGAAAATCGAGGGCGGCTCACATGGCTATTACCACTTGGCAGATAAGCGGATCGCGCTCAACGAGGGCATGAGCGAATTACAGACCCTAAAAACCGCTATCCATGAAATCGCACACGCGAAGCTGCATGACATTGACCTAAACGCCCCGAAAGACGGACAGCCCCGTGTTGACCGCAACACCCGCGAAGTCGAAGCGGAAAGCGTCGCCTATACCGTCTGCCAACATTACGGGCTTGATACGTCGGATTATTCTTTTGGCTACGTCGCCGGGTGGAGCAGCGGGCGGGAGCTTGCAGAACTGAAAAGCTCACTGGAAACCATACGCAGCGCAGCCGCCGAGATTATCAATTCCATTGACGGACATATCGCAGAAATCCAAAAGGTACAGGACAAGGAGCAGACCGCCGAGCAGCCAACCGCCACGGAACAGGCAGACGCGCCGGAGCAGAAACAGCCGGAAACCCCCGCACAGGAAGCGGCACAGGCGCAGCCGGAAAAAGAAAGCATTTATAAGGTGCGCCGCAATCCTTACAGCGACAGCCGGGAAAACAGCTATATCTTACAGGAGTATGTTTTTACACAGGGAAATCCTACCGCAAAAATGGGCGACGCTCTGTATATCGGCACACTGGAAAAATGCCGCGAGCTTATGGGGCAGCTTGCCGCCGGGGAACTGACACAGGGACAGGTAAAGGAGCTTTACGCAAAGGCACAGGAAGCGGCACAGACCGCCGCGCCGGACAAAGACACCTTTTCCATTTATCAGATAAAAGGCGGCGACGGAACGCGGGATTTTCGCTTTGAACCTTACGACCGCCTACACGCGGCGGGGAATGTGGTGGATAAGGCAAACTATGAGCTTGTCTATTCCGCAGAGCTTACGCCGGGTACTTCCCTTGAAGATATTTACACCCGTTTCAATATCGACCACCCGAAAGATTTTAAGGGACACAGCCTTTCCGTTTCCGACGTGGTGGTGCTTCATCAGAACGGACAGGACACCGCCCACTATGTAGACAGTTTCGGCTATAAGGACGTGCCGGAGTTTTTACAGCCGGAGAATTATCTGAAAGCGACCGAGCAGACCACCGAGCAAAACGAAAATATGATTGACGGTATCATCAACAATGAGTCGCCCACGCCCACCGTTGAAGAACTGGAAGCAAAGGTTAAGGCGGGCGAACAGATTTCCCTTGTTGACCTGGCTAACGCAGTCAAAGCGGATAAGGAGAACGGAAAGGAAGCGAAGCCAAAACGGAAGCCCTCTATCCGGGCGCAGCTTAAAGCCGATAAGGAAAAGGCACAGAAGAAGCCCGCAAAGCAGAAGTCACAGGACTTGGAAAGGAGCTGACGCATGGGGAGATTGAGCAAATTTGAAGATGTGGACGTGTTCGCTTCCCTCAATGCGGTTTTGAAGCAGAACACGGGCTTTTATCAGAGCGATTTTGACATTGACAAAGAGATAATCGCAAAGGCGGCGGCAAGCCCCAACCGGGAGGATGAGACCCTCTTGTGGTTCTGCCGACCTATGGGGACGCATTGCTTTAGGGAGCGCGACGTGTTTCTGAAGGACACCGCACCCCACAACACATGGCGATTCTACATGGAGCAGACAAGCGACCGTATCCTTGCTTACGCAATCGAACTGACAGGCAAGGAGCGCGGGAAAATCAAAGGCAATCTCTATGAGCTTGACTATGCAAGGCATTATGAGCGCGTCAAGGACAGGGAGCTTGCCGCCGATACGGTGCGTCTGGTTTATGAGCATGGGACGCGGGACATACCCGCCGGACAGTATTTTACAGGCAATCCCGATACGGTCTACGGAAAATTTGAACGCTTTGAAGCAATCCCCAACGACCCGGACGCGCTGCAATTTCTCTTACAGGAGGAAAAGCGCAGCCGGGAGCAGCTTACGCCGGGGGACTTCAAGGTGCATATCGCCGCTTTGCATGACGGGTTGATTGAAACGGAAGCGCGGCGCATTGTGGGGGAAATGAAGCGGCGCGATACGCCGAACAGCCCCAACAAAACACATTTCATGGCGGAGCTTTCGACCCCATTCATGCAGCTTGCGAACACAAAGGACTTAGACCGCCTTTTCTCCATGCTGCCCTACAAGACGCTTTCTTTTTCCAAAATCGAGGGCAGACACGGAACGTATGCGCTGATTGATAAGGGCGAAAACAGGGATAAGGAAATACGAAAAGCCCGCCCCTCTATCCGGGCGCAGCTTAAAGCAGACAAGGAAAAGACCACCCCGAAGAAAGCGGCGGCAAAATCAAAAAATCACGATTTGGAGGTATGAGTATGATTAGATTAACGGTTGAGGAAACAAACCTTTTGAGCATTTACAACGAGGGCGGCAAGCGCGGGCTGATTGAGAATGTCAACGCCGCGCTGCCCTACATGGACGCGGATATGCGGGAGCTTGCACAGCGCACCCTTGCCAAAGTGGACGCGCTGACCGAAGAAGAATACGCGGAGCTTGCCCTGTATGCCGCTGATGAAGTATGAGCGGGATTAAGCGGCTATCGCCGCCCCAGAGCCGGAAAGTAAACAGCCTTGTGCGCCGGGAGTGCTGCAACTGCGACAACGGACACTGTATCTTGCTTGACGACGGGGACGAGTGCGTATGTCCGCAGCTTATTTCCTGTTCGCTTCTCTGCAAGTGGTTTCGGATTGCGGTGCTTCCCCTTGATAAGCTGCTCTATGCCGAACTGTTCCAGAGCGAGGACAGGCGGCGGTGTACCGTCTGCGGCGCGGCGTTTGCTTCAAAGTCAAACAGCGTCAAATACTGCCCGGACTGCCGGAAGCGGATTACCCGCAGACAAGCCGCCGAGCGCATGAGGAAACGACGCGCTCTTGTTACGCAATAGGGGCGAAAAAAGCCTTGATTTATAAGGCTTGCGGCGCGTGAAAATCATTAAGGCGATACTTTATACTTAAAGTGCCCAAATCGCGGTTCTACTGCGTAACATTCCAACAAAAAACACCCACAAAAAGACAGGGCGCGGAGGTCATTGACTGGCTTCCGCGTCCTGTTCTTTTTTTGTGATTCTTTATCCGCGCTCTGTTTCCTTTTCCCGTTCCGGCTGTTTCTCTGCCTGTAGAATGCTGTCTATGTTCTGCTTGATAACGTCGTATTCCCTAACCTGTTTTTTCAGCTTGCCATAATCAGCGTAAAGAGCTTCTTTCTGCGTCTGGAGCTTTTCATATTCTGCTTGCAGCGCGTCGAGGTTGGGGAGCTTCACAACGCCCGCCGCTTTCAGCGACCTTGCCGCAGCTTCATGTAGGATAATTGCCCGCTCCTGTCCGGCGCGGTACTTCTCCTTATTCTTGGCTTTGCGGTATGCGTCATAGACAGGCTTTGTCTTTTGGTAGGTGGAAACATTCTTCATCAGCACCGCCATATCTGCAAGCCGCTTTT
>ULTD01017520.1_pt1 | contig 10851 bp, 6 predicted proteins | sample 1957321 | NCBI WGS metagenome assembly ULTD01 (sample SAMEA4835726, study PRJEB28245) | human gut metagenome | biome: gut microbiome; material: fecal sample | place: Denmark | collected 2008
CGGATTTTACTTGACGCCTTATTTCACCTTAGGCTGGCTGAACATCCCGGTTTTCCACCGCAACGCGGGTATGTTCAACGAGCCGGGCAGCCACCAGATTTTCCTGAACTTCGCGCTGCTGTTCCTGATGAGCGACGAAACGCGCATGGGCATGAGCAAGAAGAAATACTGCTGGGCAATTGCGCTGCTGATCGTCACCATCCTCAGCACGCTGTCCACAACAGGCTTTATTTGTCTGGGCGTTGTGCTGCTGACGGTGGCATTCCGCAAAAAGGGCGGGAAAATGGCGCGCAGCATCAAGATGGCGGCGTTCATTGGGCTGATTTTGCTGTTTGTCATCGAGTCCGTCACGGGCGTGGTGGAACGCAAGATTGTCGGACGAAATTCCGGCGGTTCGTTCTACACGCGGTGGAACGACACCTTCAGCGGCTTTGAAATCGGGCTGGAATCCCCCATTGCGGGACAGGGCGTTTTCTCGGAGCGAAAGGCGGAAATCCTGCTGGAACACAGGGTGCAGAACATTTCCAATGGCTTTGCCGCCTTCGTCATGGATACAGGGTTGATTCTCCCGGCAGTTTGGCTGTGGCTGACGTACCGCGGTATCCGCACCAAATTTGCCAAGGCGCGGCTGCTGTATGTGCTGGGCGTTTTCCTGCTGTATTTCCTGTGCATCAACACGGAGGGCGTTTTCCTGAACATACTGTTTTTGGGGCTGCTGGGCAAGTGGCAGCCGGACGCGGAGGAAGCGCCTGATCAGCAGGCAAATGCGCGCAGCCAGAAGAAGCGCAGGTGGCGATGCACTGTGCCGCCGGAAAAACTGCGCCTGACGTTTAACCCGCAGCCGGAGGACGCGGCGCAGGAGCAGACGGGCGAAACAGGCGGAGAGGAATCATGAACACAGCATCAAGGAGCGAAAACACAGCGCGCAACATCGGTGTAGGCGCAGTACGGCAGGTGGTTACGCTGCTGCTGGCTTTTGCCGTGCGAACGGTGTTTGTGCGCCGGCTGGGCGCGGATTATACGGGTGTCAACGGGCTGTACAGCAACATTCTGGCCATGCTGTCACTGGCGGAACTGGGCGTGGGCAACGTGCTGGTGTACAGCCTGTACGTACCGCTGCACCGGGGCGACACGGGCGAAATCCAGCACCTGCTGGGCTATTATCGTCGCATTTACCGCCTGATTGCGCTGGCGGTAGCGCTGCTGGGCGCGGTGGGAATTCCCTTCCTGCCGCTCATCATCAGCAGTGAGCTGCCGATGGCGCAGCTGATCGTCTACTATGTGCTGTACCTGGCGAACTCCGTGGCATCCTATCTGGTCATCTACAAAACGACGCTGATTCAGGCTGACCAGAAGGCATATTTGCAAAACATGGTTTCCGCCGCGGCGCTGGTGTTGCAGTATGCGGCGCAGATCGCGTGCCTGCTGATTTGGGGCAGCTATCTTGGCTATTTGCTGATTCAGATCGCCTGCACCCTCCTGCAGAACGCGGTGCTGAGCCATTTAGCGGACAAGATGTACCCCTTCCTGCGGAAAAAGCAGAAATGTGCGCCGATGCACCGCAAGCAGGAACTGAACGACAACATCCGCTCCATGTTTCTCTACAAGCTGGCGACAATACTCATCAACAACACGGACAACATTCTGATTTCCGTCATGCTGGGCACAGTGTTCGTCGGTTACTACTCCAACTACGCGTCGCTGACGACGTATGTGACGACGTTCGTCTCCATCGTGATTACCGGCATTTCCGCCAGCTTGGGAAATCTGAATGCCGAGAAGAATTCGGAAAAGTCATACGCCATGTTCCGCAACCTGATTGTCCTCTTCGGGGCGATTACAGGCTTCTGCGTCGCCGCATACGGCGCGGTTGTGCAGGACTTCATCCCCATCTGGGTGGGCGAAGAATACCTGATGGACACAGGGACGGTAGCAGCGGTGCTGTTCACGTTCTACCTGAGCACCATCGTCGCGCCCGTGTGGATGTACCGCGAAACGCTGGGTCTTTTTCGGCAAATGAAGTATGTTATGTTTATGACGGCGCTGGTCAACATCCTGCTGTCCATCCTGCTGGGGCACTTCTTCGGCGTGGCGGGCATCATCGGCGCAACAGGGCTGGCGCGGCTCTGCACCATCTTCTGGTATGAGCCGAAAGTGCTGTTCCATCGCACCTTCGGGCGCAGCGCTGCCGCGTATTTCAAGGCGCAGGGAGGCTTGCTGCTGCTCAACGGCGCGGTGATGGCGCTGTCGCTGCTGCTGTGCGCGCGGATGGGGCATACGCTGATGTGGATTATCATCAAGGGCATCACCTGCGCGGCGGTGACAGCGCTCCTGTACACGCTGGCGCTGGGGCGGACGGCAGAATATCGCTGGATGCTTGAAAAAGGGCGGAGTTTCTTGCGCAAATGGAGGAAGAAGGCATGATCGATCAGGAAATGCAGCACTGCCGTAAAATTGTGCGTTTTGACCCTACCATTTCAACAGCGAATCAGGGAGATTTCATCATCCGCAACGCCTGCGAGCATGTGCTGCACGACTGCTTTCCTGTGCAGCTGTCCGTCGCCGTGCCGGTTCGGGACAGGCTGTCGAAAGTGTCGATGAAGCACGTCGGCAGTGCGGATTACGCATTTGTCTGCGGGACGAATCTGCTTTCCTCGGACATGCGCCGCCAAAGGATGTGGAATATCCGCCTGCGGGACGCGGTGATGATGCGCTGCGGCGATTTGCACAAGCGGGAGCTGCTGAATTTCCGCCTGATTCATGAAAAATTTCAGCGCACGCATGTCATTTTGCTGGGCGCGGGATGGTATCAATACCAGGACGAGCCGACAGGATACACGAAGCGGATTCTAAAAACGCTGCTGGATGGGCAGTACCTGCACGCGGTGCGCGACGAATACACGCGCCAGCGCCTGCTGAAGCTGGGCATCACGAACGTGCTGAATACGGCGTGTCCGACAATGTGGGGGCTGACAGACGACAAATGCGCGCAGATTCCGACGCACAAGGCGGAGCGCGTCGTGACAACGCTGACGGACTACCGCAGCAGCCCGGATCAGGATGAGCAGATGCTGACCATGCTGCAAAAGCACTATCGCGAGGTGTATGTGTGGCTGCAAGCAGTTGAGGACTACGCCTGCCTGCGCCAAATGGATGCGCGTGTGACGCAGAATTTGCACCTGATTCAGCCGAATCTGCGAGATTACACAGCGCTTTTGGCATCAGGCGGGATTGACTACGTTGGCACGCGGCTGCACGGCGGCATCCACGCAATGAATATGGGCTGCCGAAGCCTGATTCTGGCGGTAGACAACCGCGCAAGCGAAATCGCGAAGGACACGAATCTGCCCGTCCTGCCCCGCGGCGGGAATTTGGATGTGCTGGAGGAGCGAATCTGTTCCGCATGGGAGACGCAAATTGATTTGCCGACCACGGCAATTCGGCAATGGAAAAATCAGTTCCGCGAGACAGATGCAGAGAAAGTGCCTTGATTTTCGTATAAAATGCGGCTTTCTGCGCGGTAAGTATTGACAGCCGACTTGTAATTTGTTACAATATAGCTGGAATTGGGAAAGAGATTGCTATATCCACCGGGAGCACTGCGGCTCGCCGCGAAAAGAAAGATGGAAAGCAGCAATCGCTTGCCATTGGCACAACCATACGTCGTGCCGGAAGATTGCACGGAACAAGGAGTGAGGACGATGAAGGACAAAAAGTGGATGCGAAAGGCATTGTCTTTCCTGCTGGCTGTATTCATGGTGACGGGCAGTATGGGAACAGTGCTGACGGCGGCTGCAGAAGAGCCGGAAACTCCGCCGACGGAAACGGTTGAGGTCGTGCCGACGGAAGCACCGGAAGCAACGGATGTTCCCGAAGCAACGGAAATCCCCGAAGCGACGGATGTTCCTGAAGCAACGGAAATCCCCGAAGCGACAGATGTTCCCGAAGCAACGGAAATCCCCGAAGCGACGGATGTTCCCGAAGCAACGGAAATCCCCGAAGCGACAGATGTTCCCGAAGCAACGGAAATCCCCGAAGCGACGGATGTTCCTGAAGCAACGGAAGCACCCGAAATCGTGGACGAAGCAGCCGTAGATTACAGCCGCTCCGTGCTGGATAACGAGTTCTTTGACTCCGGCTTTGCCGCGACGTTCAGCAGCGCACAGCTGTACCTGAATCCGACGGGCGATGAGCTGGTTGGCCGGGTAACTGGCGTAGTGTATGTGACGCATCGTCCGCAGAAGGGTCAGCTGAATGAACGGATTTCCGTCTGCGTGTATGACCAGACGGCTGGCGTTGCATATGGCTATCTGGCGGCGGATGCAGTGCATCCTGTGCCGGAAGAGGGCATTGAGAATCAGCGTCACACCGGTGTTTTCGCGAGCGGCGTGGAAATGCCCTGTGCCCTGCTGGTGCTTGCGGCTGCGACGGAAGAACCCGTGCCGACCCCTGCACCCACGCCCGTGCCGCCGGAAGAGCCCGTTGTCGTGCCGACCGAAGAACCTGTTGTCGTGCCGACGGAAGAGCCTGTAGTTGAGCCGACTGAGGAACCCGTTGTCGTCCCAACCGAGGAACCCGCTGTCGTGCCGACCGAAGAACCCGTTGTCGTGCCGACCGAGGAACCCGTTGTTGAGCCGACCGAAGAGCCCGCTGTCGTGCCGACTGAAGAGCCCGCTGTCGTGCCGACTGAAGAGCCTGTTGTCGTGCCGACCGAGGAACCCGCGTCGACCCCCGTACCTACGGACGTGCCGGATGACCTCGAAAACATCGACCGCGCGGATGTGATTATTCCGGGCAAACCGACGTTCGAAATGGACAAGGCGACGGCGGAGCTGGGCGAGAATATCACCTTCACCATCCACACGAAGAACGCCACCAAGATTTTGATGTACATTGACGGCAGCGTCAACCGCTACATCTACGACGTACCCACCGACACGTCGACGCTTACCATGTCCTTCTCCTCGATGGGGAGCAACGGGGGCAAGCGCACCATCGCGTTCCAAGCCTACAACGGCAATACACCCGGCGAAAAGTCCGCTGAACAAACGATTACGCTGACAAAGCCGTCTGTCAAGCCGCAGGTAACGGTAAAGAATATCGACAAGACGACCGTGGGTCTGGGCGAGAACATCACCTTCACCCTGAGCGTCAAGAACGCCACGAAGGTGCTGATGTATATCGACGGCAGTGTCAACCGCCGCTTCGAGGACATCACCCCCGACATGACGGAATACACCTTCACCATGTCGTTCTCGTCGCTGGGAAGCAATGGGGGCAAGCGCGCCATTGCGTTCCAAGCCTATAACGGCACGACGGCGGGTGAAAAGACCTCCGAACGTGTTGTGACTGTCGCAAACGAAAGCCCGAACAAGCCGACCGTGACCAGCTGGAGTTTGAACAAATCCACGGTTGATTTGAACGAAACCATCACCTTCACCATCAACACCAAGAACACGACGAAGATGCGTGTCTACATTGATGGCAAGCTGAACCGCTACATCTACGACGTGAAGGACGGCGCAACGACGTTCCAGATGTCCTTCTCGACGCTCGGTTCAAACGGCGGCGTGCGCACGGTGGCGTTCCAGCCCTACAATGGCAACACGCCCGGCGCTATGTCCGACACCAAGACGATTACCATCAGCGTGGCGAACAAGCCGCGGGTTGAGCTGCTGAAAATCAGCAATCCGAATGCGACGCTGGGCGAAAATATCACCTTCACCCTGCGCATCAAGAACGCCACGAAGGTGCTGATGTACATCGACGGCAGTGTCAACCGCCGCTTCGAGAACATCACCCCTGACATGACGGAATACACCTTCACCATGGCGTTCTCTTCGCTGGGGAACAACGGGGGCAAGCGTACCATTGCGTTCCAAGCCTACAACGGCGCAGTCGGCGGCGACAAGACCTCCGCAACCACCATTTCCCTGATGAGCGGTTCGTCTGCTGCCCCCGTGATTGCGAATGTCAAGATTGACAAGACGACCGCGGTGCTGGGCGAGCAGATTAAATTCACTGTTTATCTGGACAACGCAACGAAGCTGCTGATGTATGTCGACGGGCAGGTGAACCGCCGCTTTGAGGACGTAACGACCAGCATGTCGAAGTACGAGTTCACGATGTCGTTCTCGTCGCTGGGGAATAATGGCGGCGTCCGTACGATTCAGTTCCAGCCTTACAACGGCACGACCGCGGGCGAAAAGTTTAAGGCGTACACGATTACACTGACGACGACCGTGGTCAACAAGCCGGAAGTCGTCAACTTCACCATGAATCCCAGCCGCGTGAAGCTGAATGTGCCGGTGACGTTCACGGTCAACACCAAGAACGCGACGAAGGTCGTCCTGTATGTGGACGGCAAGGCAAATACCAGCTATCCGACGACTGGCGATGTGACGGTTATCGAGCGCGCCTTCGCTTCGCTGGGCAGCGGCAACGGTGTCCGTGCGATTCAGTTCAGGCCCTACTACGGAACGACCGCTGGCGAACTTTCCCCGGCGCAGTCCCTGACGCTGTATGTGACTGACGATCCGCTGACTGTGACCGTTCCTGCCGCGAAGCAGGGCGAGGACCTGACGGTGACGTGGACGGCTGCTGGCGGCGCAACGAAGTATCAGCTGCTGCTGACCACGCCGGATGGCACGGCTGCGCTGCTGGGCGAAACGGCGGCGCTGAACTACACGGTGCCGGGTCTGAAGCTGCTGCAGCCGGGCGACTACACCATCACGATTAAGGCGCTGTCCGGCAATACGGAGCTCGAATCTGTCAACAAGGCATTCACCGTGACAGGCGACTTCGTGTTCGCGGTTCGTGACGACTCGACGGGCATTGTGGTCGTCAAGTACAACGGCACGGCATCGACGCTGACCGTTCCGAACACGGTGGCGGGTCTGCCGGTGGTGGAAATCGGCGCGCAGGCGTTCGAGGGCAACACGAAGCTCAAGAGCGTAACCCTGCCCGCGACGATTGAAATCATTGGCCGCCGCGCGTTCGCGGAATGCAAGAACCTGCTGGAAGTCAAGTAAGGGTTCATTGGGATTACGAAAGCCGGGGATTGCTGGCAAGGCAGTCCCCGGCTGTTTTGCTGCGAAAAAAACATACTTGCGATTGACGTTTCCCTGCCTATCTGCTATCATAAGATAAGCGCCCGCTATATGCCGCACACAAAAGGAGGTAGCCCGATGGAGCAGCTTGAATTTCTGACTGAAGTACAGGATTTGCGGAAGGTTTGGCCGCATGAGGCACTGGATTTTACGCCGTGGCTGGCGAAGGATGAGAACATCGCGATTTTGGCAAACGAAATCGGCATGGAAATTGCAGTCGATGGGACAGAATCCGCCGTGGGCGATTTCAGCGTGGATATTATCGCGACCGATATTGCAACAAGGCAGAAGGTTATCATCGAAAACCAGCTGGAAGATACCAACCACGACCATCTGGGCAAGCTCATCACTTACGCCGCCGGAAAAGATGCGCAGACGATTATCTGGGTGGTAAAGCACGCACGCGAGGAACACCGCGCGGCGATTGAGTGGCTGAATAACCACACGGATGATGACATCGGCTTCTTCCTGTGCGAAATCCACCTGTATAAAGTCGGCAGCTCCAATCCTGCGGTGAAGTTCAGCGTGATTGAGAAGCCGAATGACTGGATTAAGAGCGTCAAGAAAAATCAGCAGCAGACAGAAAGCCAGCAGTTCCGCTTGGATTACTGGACAGCCTTCAATGACTATGCGTATGCGAACGCGCAGTTCGCAAGGCAATTTGGCAAGCGAAAAGCATCAAACAAAATGTGGATGAACCTGAGCATTGGCTCATCTGTTTATGATATTTGCTTACGCGCGGTTAAAACAGAAAATCTGCTTGTTGTTGAACTGTATATTCGCGGCGACAAGGATCTTTATCATCAGTTATTTGAAAAACAGAATGCCATTGAGCAGGAATTGGGCGTTACGCTTGACTGGCGGGAACTTCCAGAAAAGAAAGCAAGCCGCATTATGCTGACACGACAGGTCGATTTTGACAATCGCAGCGCGTGGAATGCACAGTTTGACTGGATGATGGAGATGTCACTGAAATTCAAGAAAGTATTCAAGAAGTACCTATAATATGAAAATGCCCCCGGAAGCCATGCCTCCGGGGGCATTTTTCAATTTTCCTGCGTTATCTGCTTGCCCTTTTTCCTTTCTCCTTTTTCCACAATTCTTCCACCGAAAACTCCGCATGGCAGTTCGGGCAGGAAAAATACGGATTGCGGAAGTCAACTGTGCCAATCATCCTGCCGTCTTCCGTGGAAAAATCGTAGTTCTTTGCTTCTTCGGAACGGGAGTTCACCAAATGATGCGCCGTTTCCACTGTGAGTGCTGCCTTGCAGTGCGGGCAAAAATGCTTCTTCATGAACACAAAGATAGGATGCGTGACGGTGTACTTGATATTTTTCATCAGGGCAGCCTCCTTCCCCCTTGATTGTAGCAAAAGCAGCAGATTTTCGCAAGCCTCTCTATTCCCCCTGAAACAATAACGCCAAAAATCCCCCGGAAGCCCATACTTCTGGGGGACAAACTATCTTATTCCGCCTTTGCGCTCTCTCTTGTATAATTCAGCAGTCCGCCATAGAGGATGCAGCCCTGCTGGCGCGCGGTCAGCGGCATCAGCACAATGTAATCCTCGTCCTTTGTGTCGTTGTGCAGCACGAACGTGTCGCTGCCGCTTTCCACCGTCTCGCGGACGTTCGGCAGGCTCAGCGTGTCGCCCTGCGCGATGCGGTCGTAATCCGCCTCATTCTGGAACGTCAGCGGAAGAATGCCATTGTTGATGAGGTTCGCCTGATGAATACGGGCGAACGACTTCGCGACGACAGCGCGGATACCCAGATACAGCGGGACAAGCGCGGCGTGTTCGCGGCTCGACCCTTGCCCGTAGTTCATGCCCGCAACGAGGATGCCGCCGCCTTCCTTCTTCGCGCGCGCCGGGAACGTCGCGTCCACGGGCGTCAGGCAGAAGTCCGACAAGTACGGCACGTTCGAGCGGAACGGCAGAAGCTTCGCGTCCGACGGCGCAATGTGGTCGGTGGTGATGTTGTCCTCCATCTTCAGCAGCACCTTGCCGGAAATCGCATCCGCCAGCGGCTTTCCCAGCGGGAAGGGCTGAATGTTCGGGCCGCGGACAACCTCCACCGTGTCCTCTTCGCCCGGCGCGACCGGAGGGATGACCAGATTGTCGTTGACGGTGTACGTTTCCGGCATCGGGATGTCGAGGTCAATGTCAAGGCAGCGCGGATCCGTCAGCACGCCAGTCAGCGCCGTGACAGCCGCCGTCTCGCAGGAGACCAGGTAAATACCGGCGGACTTTGTGCCGCTGCGGCCGTAGAAATTGCGGTTGTTCGTGCGAACGGAGACGGCGTTCGTGCGCGGCGACTGCCCCATGCCGATGCACGGCCCGCAGGCGGATTCCAGAATGCGCGCGCCCGCCGCAATCATGTCCGCCAAAGCGCCGTTGCGTGCCAGCATCGTCAGCACCTGCTTCGATCCGGGGCCGATGACCAGGCTCACGTCCGGGTGCACAGTCTTGCCCTTCAAAATGCGGGCAACACGCATCATATCCGTATAGGAGGAGTTGGTGCAGGAACCGATAAACACCTGATCGACCTTAATTGGGCCGCACTGCTTGACGGTTTCCACGATGTCAGGCATATGGGGCTTCGCGACGAGCGGTTCAAGCGCGGTCAAATCAATGTCAAGGATTTCGTCATACGCCGCATCCGGGTCTGCGGACAGCGGCACGAAGTCCTGCTCGCGCTGCTGCGCTTTGAGGAACGCATGGGTCACTTCATCCGACGGGAAGATGGAGGTCGTCGCGCCGAGTTCCGCGCCCATGTTCGTAATCGTCGCGCGCTCCGGGACACTCAACGTTTTCACGCCGTCGCCGATGTACTCCATCACCTTGCCGACGCCGCCCTTGACGGTCAGCCGGCGCAGGACTTCCAGAATAATATCCTTCGCCGCAACGCCGTAGGACAGCTTGCCATGCAGGCGCACGCCGACGACACGCGGGCACGCCAGATAATACGCGCCGCCGCCCATCGCGACCGCAACGTCCAGTCCGCCCGCGCCGATGGCAAGCATCCCAATACCGCCACCCGTGGGCGTATGGCTGTCCGAGCCGAGCAGCGTGTAGCCCGGCACGCCGAAGCGCTCCAGCTGTACCTGATGGCAGATACCGTTGCCGGGCTTAGAGCAGTAAATGCCATGCTTTTTCGTCACCGTTTGGATGTAATAGTGGTCATCCGCGTTTTCAAAGCCAGTTTGCAGCGTGTTATGGTCAATGTACGCCACGGACTTCTTTGTCTTGACACGCTTGACGCCCATCGCCTCGAACTGCAGGTACGCCATCGTGCCGGTGGAATCCTGCGTCAGCGTCTGGTCAATGCGGATGGAGATTTCCGAGCCGGGAATCAGTTCACCGCTGAGCAGGTGCGCGGACAGGATTTTCTGGGTCAGATTCATCGCCATGAGGAAAGGACTCCTTTCATAATAAGAAAAAGCAGTTGCACAATGCCCAAACGGGCAGAAACAGCCGAATGAACAGCTTCATGATACAGGATTCGGCGCGGTGCGTCAATGCTTTCGGGCGGAAAGAACACAAAAAGCGCAGGCTATGAAAAACTCTCCGGATGTTTTAGACATACAGCCTCTTGACAGCAAAGCTCCTATATGGTATTATTTGAAGCAAACTACTATATAGGAGCATTTGCATGAAAATGAACGGCGGATTTCTTGTTACCAAAATAAAACAGCTTGGAGACCGAATCTTTGAGAAGATTCTCAGCGAAAAGAATATTGATGC
>ULTD01005728.1_pt1 | contig 10750 bp, 6 predicted proteins | sample 1957321 | NCBI WGS metagenome assembly ULTD01 (sample SAMEA4835726, study PRJEB28245) | human gut metagenome | biome: gut microbiome; material: fecal sample | place: Denmark | collected 2008
CGGCCGTCTGATAGTGCTGCTGGGCGAGTACGGTCGTCGGTACGAGAATGGCCGCCTGCCGCCCGTCGAGCACGCACTTCATCACCGCGCGCAGGGCGACCTCGGTCTTGCCGTAGCCCACGTCGCCGCACAGGAGACGATCCATGGGCACGGGCTTTTCCATGTCGGCCTTGATCTCGTCGATGCACCGGAGCTGGTCGTCCGTCTCCGGATAGCCGAAGTGCTCCTCAAATTCCGTCTGCCACGGGCTGTCGGGTGCGAAGGCGTGACCCTTCGTGCGGCTGCGCGCGGCGTAGAGCGCCGTGAGCTCTTTGGCCATGCTTTTTGCGGCCGCTTTGGCGCGCGTTTTCGTGCGCGCCCACTCCGTGCCGCCCATTTTGGACAGCTTTACGGGCCGATCTTCGCCCGCGCCGATGTATTTGCTCACGAGGTCGAGCTGCGTCGCCGGGACATAGAGCGTGTCCGCCCCGGCATAGCTGATCTTGATATAGTCCTTCACCGCACCGTCGACCGGCATCTGCACGATGCCCGCAAAGCGGCCGATGCCGTGGTATTCGTGCACGACGAGGTCGCCAACGGAGAGGTCGGTGTAGGAGTTGATCTTCTCGCGGTTCGTTTGCTTTTTGTGTCTGGCGCGCCGCAGGCCGGACGCCGCGATCTGCGTGTCCGTGAGGATGGCGAGCCTTGCATACGGAAACTCAATGCCCGCCGAGAGACTGCCCGGCGTGACGAGGCACTGCCCCGGTTCCGGCAGCGCATCCGGGTGCTCGTCCGCCGCAGCATGGATGCCGTGACCGTCGAGAAACTCGCACAAAATGCGCGCCCGGCGCATATCGCCCGCCAGCACGACCACGCGGTAGCCGAGATTCCGATAGTGCGCAATGTCGTCCGCCGCGGTCTGGCTGCTGCCGCCGTAAGAGGGCAACTGCTTTGCCGTCAGGCTCACGAGCGTGCGCGCCTCGATGGGGCTGCGGCCGAGCTGCAGCCCGTCGGCCAGCACGATGGGCCAGGCCTGGACTCTGCGCATCATGTCGGCAAACGGCTCGTAGAAATTTTCCGCGCGCGCGGCCATCGTGCCGCTGCGCACGAGCAGGGCGATGTCCTCGCGCAGCTGCGCGGTATATTCCTTCGCGCGCTCGGCGCAGCGCGCCGGCTGGTCGATCAGCACGGCCGCCTCCGGCGCGAGATAGTCCAGCGCCGTGGCAAACGTGTCGTACACGAAGCCCATATACCGGTCGGCCGCCGGGAGCACGCAGTCGGCGCAGAGCTTTTCCCCGTCGGCGCGCAGGGCCTCGGCGAGCTTCTGCGCCGTGTCGCTGTCCTTTTTCGCGGCGGCGCGCCCGGCGAGCTTCTGCAGCTTTTCGCCCAGTGCGGCGCTGCCGCCCGGATACAGCGGCGGCAGGGTCTCCGCCGCCGGCAGGATGCGGCAGCTGTCCAGCGGCTGAGTGCGCCGCTGGCTCTCGGGGTCGAAAAAGCCCATGGAGTCCACATCGTCGCCCCAGAACTCCACGCGCACCGGCTGTGGATACGCGGGGGAGAAAAAGTCCAGAATGCCGCCGCGGCGCGAAAACTGGCCCGGCCCTTCCACCTGCGCCGTACGCAGATAGCCGCAGCGCAGCAGCGCATCATCGGCGTCCTCGGGCGGCAGGGAACTGCCGTCGCGGATCTCAAAGGCCGCCTGCAGCAGTTTTTCCTTCGGCATGGCGCGCTGCAGCAGACCCGAAACCGTGCACACCACGGCCGGCGCCGTCCCGGCAGCGAGCGCATAAAGCGCGCTCAGGCGCTTTTGCTCCGTCTGGCGCGAGACGCTCTCGACCGTATAAAACGTATAGTCGCGCGCCGTCAGCAGCGGCACGTCCTGCCCCAGCAGGGCAGAGAGATCTTTTTGAAACAGCTCGGCCGCCGCCTCGTCCGGGCACACGGCCAGCACCGGCGCGTCGAGCTGCGCGTGCATCGACGCCGCCAGCAGCGCGCGCGCACTCGCCGGCAGACCCGAAATGCGCGCAGGAAGCCGCCCGCTCTCCAACAAGGCCGGGAGGGCGGCTGCTTCCGTATCGCCGAACAGTTGTTCGGCCTGCGCGACCAGGAACAAAACAACACCTGCTTTATGTAAAAAATCATGTTTTTTTATCATACCACAACCTGCACAGGAAAAGCAAATCCTCTGCACGGCAGATTCTACACCTATTTATATAATAAATCCGAACATTATTATTGAAATAATCATGAATTTTTGCTATACTGGTAGGGCTGATACCAGCGCACCCGCGCAGGGAAAAATCATCGAAGGAGCCGAACCTATGGCCACCATGAATTCGCTCACCGATATCTGGTCCGTCGTCATGGACAGCCTCTCGCAGGAGCTGACCCAGACGGCGATCAATACCTGGTTTTCCGATTGCACCCCCATTGAGATCAATAATAATACGCTCATCGTGCACACCACGTCGGATTTTAAGCGCAGCATCATTCAGTCGCGCTTTGAAAAGACGATCTGCGCCGTGCTGTACGATCTGTTTTCCTGCCCGTTCGAGCTGGTCGTGCTCGTCGGGGATGATGAGCTGCTCGAATACCGCGAGAAGCGCCCGTCGTCCGAGGAAATGCCGGAGATGGACGGCTACACGTTTGACCGCTTCATCGTCGGCCCGAGCAACAAGTTTGCCCACGCAGCGGCCATCGCCGTGTCGCAGAATCCCGGCAAGGCGTATAACCCCCTGCTGATCTACGGCAACTCCGGCCTCGGCAAGACGCACCTTCTGCTCGCCATCGGCCAGACCATCCGCCACAACAATCCGTCGGCGAAGATTGCCTACGTCAAGGGCGAGGAGTTCGTCAATCAGATGGTCAAATCCATCGGCACCGGCACGGCCGAAAACTTCCGCCAGAAATACCGCAACGCGGATCTGCTGCTCATGGACGATATCCAGTTCATCGCGGGCAAAGACAGCACGCAGGAGGAATTTTTCCACACCTTCAACTGCCTGTATGAGGCCGGCAAGCAGATCGTCGTTACCTCCGACCGGCCGCCGAAGGAGATGAAGCGCCTCGACGACCGGCTGTGCACCCGGCTCGAGGGCGGTCTGCTCGCGGCCGTTCAGCCGCCGGATCTCGAGACGCGCACGGCCATCATCCGCACGAAGGCCGCGCAGTTTGGCATGATCCTCTCCGAGGACGTCGTCCAGTACATTGCGGAAAACATCACCTCGAACGTCCGTCAGCTCGAGGGCGTCGTCAAGCGTCTGACCGCTTACCGCGACATTCTCGACGATACGATCACGGTCGATTCCGTCAAGCGCGCCATCCGGGACGTCATCCGCACCGGCACCTATATCCCCACGCCGGATGTCATTATTGAAGAGTCCGCGCGCTCGTTCCAGCTCACCGGCGCCGACCTGCGCGGGCAGAGCCGCAGCAAAAAGACCGCCATGGCCCGCCAGATTGCCATGTACCTCATGCGCAACCTCACGAACCTCCCGCTCAAGGAGATCGGCGAGGAATTCGGCGGTCGCAACCACGCCACCGTGCTCAGCTCCATCCGCAAGGTCGAGGAGCTGCTCAAGTCCGACCCCGAGATCGCCGCCACCGTGCGCGACATTACGAGCAACATCAACTCGAAAAACTGATTTCCACATTCGGCTGTTATTCTAACGTGGAAAGCGTGTGGAAAGCGGTGGATTCTGAAAATGTTAATTTTCGTCAGTTTTTAAGTTACCAACCTTTCCACAATCTTTTCAACACGGTTTTTCCCGCTGACACAAGGCATTCGGCGGGTTTTCCACCAAACGAACACCCCTACTACTACTACTAAATTTATGCTTTCTATCTTTCGGATAGACGCAGCGATTCTGATCAAGGAGGCCGACCATGAAATTTTCCTGTGACAAATACGTTCTGCAGCAGGCTGCCGCATCCGCAGCCCGCGCCGCAGCCGCCAAAAGCCCGATCCCCACGCTCGAAGGTCTGCTCATTGAGGCCGGCGCGAGCGTGCGCATCACCGGCTACGACCTGAAGAAAGCCATTTATACCACCATCGACGCCGACATTCCCGAGCCCGGCAGCGTGCTCATCGGTGCGCGCCTGTTCTGCGAGATGCTGCGCCGCATGCCGGACGGCATCGTCACCGTCGAGGCGGAAAACGGCACTGTGTCCGTCAAATGCGGCAAGGCGGCATTCAACCTCGTCGGCCTGAGCGCGGACGATTATCCGGATCTGCCGACTGTCGAGGCGGAAAACGGCGTGTCGCTGCCGCAGGATTTGCTCAAAAAGATGATCAACGAGTGCTCCTTCGCCGTGAGCACGAACGAGAGCCGCCCGGTCTACATGGGCACGCTCTTCGAGATCGAAAATAACGTCCTGACCATGGTCTCCGTCGACGGCTACCGGCTGGCACTGCGGCGCGAAGCGGTCGAGGGCTACGGCGATGACTGCAGCTTCATCGTGCCCGGCACGGCGCTGAGCGATCTGGAGCGCCTGTGCGGCGACAGCGACGAGCGCGTCGTCCTGTCCGTCGGCAGCAAGCACATTTCCTTCACCGTCGGCAATACGGTCATTTTGTCCCGCCGTCTGGAAGGCGACTTCCTCAATTATAAGAAAGCAATTCCGGAGTCGTTCCGCGTCACGGTCAAGACCGCGCGCACGGATCTGCTCGAGGTCGTCGAGCGTGTGTCGCTCATCATTGACAGCAAAAATAACGCGCCTCTGCGCCTGACCTTCCGCAAGGACGCAATCGACTTCGTCTGCACGACGCCGCTCGGCAAGGCGGCCGACTCCTGCCCGTGCGAGGGCGACGGCGGCAATCTGGAGATCGGTTTCAACGATCACTACCTGTCCGACGCGCTCAAGGCCGCGCCCGCGGAAGAGATCAACGTCTGCCTGAACACCGGTTCGAGCCCGTGCATTCTCGTCCCGGCTGACGGCAGTGATAACTTTGTGTATATGGTCCTGCCGGTGCGCCTGCGCGCCGGACAGTGATCCGGGTCTGAAAAACGGGAAAAATGGAAAACATTACGATTGAAACGGAATTTATCAAGCTCGACGCGCTGCTGAAGTTTGCCGCCCTTACGGCAACCGGCGGCGAGGCCAAGCAGGTCATTGCCGACGGCATGGTCGCCGTCAACGGCGAGACGTGCACCATGCGCGGCAGAAAGATCCGCCCGGGAGATGAAGTCACCTTCGCCGGGCACACGCTGCACGTGCAGAGCGCGCAATGATCGTAAGAAAAATTGCGCTCAACGGCTGGCGCAACTACGAATTTGCCGCGGCGGAGTTTTCGCCTGGAACGAACGTCATCACCGGCGAAAACGCCCAGGGCAAGACGAATCTGCTCGAGGCGGTCTACCTGCTCACGGGCGGGAAGAGCTTTCGCACGCGGTTCGATAAGGAACTCATCGGCTTCGGCTATACGAGCGCGGAGGTGCTCGCGGATGTGTTCGCCTTCGGGCGGGAGCAGACCGTGCGCATCGTGCTCCGGCAGGGGCAGCGCAAGCAGATCTGGCAAAACGGCGTGAAGAAAACCGCCGCCGAGCTCGCCGGGACGTTTGCCGCCGTGCTCTTTTGTCCGGATGATCTGAACATCATCCGCGACGGGCCGGCTGCCCGCCGCCGCATGATGGACATGGCCATCAGCCAGCTGCGGCCGAAGTACGGCGCGCTGCTCGCTGAATACAGCCGGTTATATGACCAGAAGTCCGCCATCCTGCGCGACTGGCATGAAAAACCGTCCCTGCTCGACACGCTCGACGATTTTTCCGACCAGATGTGCCGCGTCTCGGCAAAGCTCATCCGCTACCGCGCGGCTTACGCCTCGCGGCTGAACATCGCCGCCGCGCCCATCCACGCCGATTTTTCCGGCGGGCGCGACAAATTGACCCTCGCCTACCGCACGGTCAGCACTGTTGTCGATGCGCTCGGCACAGAAAAAGAAATTTACTACGCCCTGTGCGACCATCAGGAGCAGCACCGCCGCGCAGAGCTCGACAGCGGCCAGTGCCTGACCGGCGCGCACAAGGATGACCTCATCATCAGCATCAACGGCCAGTCGGCGCGCGCGTTCGCTTCGCAGGGGCAGACGCGCACGGCAGCGCTGTCGCTCAAGCTCGCCGAGCGGGAGATCTTCCACGACGAGTTTGACGAATACCCCGTGCTCATGCTCGACGACGTGCTCTCGGAGCTGGACGCGCAGCGGCAGGCCTTCGTGCTCAACCGCATCGGCGGCGGGCAGACGCTCATCACCTGCTGCGAGGACGCGCGCATCGCCGAACGTACCGGCGGTCGCGTGCTCACGGTCGAAAACGGGGTGATTCGCTGATGTATCTGCACCTCGGCAATCAGATTATTGCGCTGCAAAAGAGCGTCATCGGCGTCTTTGACATGGACACCGCCACGTGGTCGTACCGCACGCGCGAGACACTCGAAAAACTCGAACAGGCCGGTCAGGTGGAAAACGCCGCCGGGACCGAGCTGCCGAAGTCGTTCGTGCTCTGCTCACTCGGCAGCGGCCAGACATGTTATCTCTCCCAGCTCAACACCGCAACATTATATAAACGCAGCAAGGCCAGCGGACTGGAAAATCTCTGATCGCGGCGCTGCACGGAAGGAAGCAAACCATGCCAGATATTACAGATAAGATCACACAGGAGTACGACGCCAGCCAAATCCAGGTTCTCGAGGGTCTGGAGGCCGTGCGCAAACGCCCGGGCATGTACATCGGCTCGACGTCGTCGTCCGGTCTGCACCACCTGGTGTATGAGATCGTCGACAACTCCATCGACGAGGCCCTCGCTGGCTACTGCAGCCACATTGAGCTCACCATCGAGCCCGGCGACATCATCTGCGTCAGCGATAACGGCCGCGGCATCCCCGTGGACATCCAGCCGCAGACCGGCAAGTCCGCGCTCGAAGTGGTGTTCACCGTGCTGCACGCGGGCGGCAAGTTCGGCGGCGGGGGCTATAAGGTCTCCGGCGGCCTGCACGGCGTCGGCGCCTCGGTCGTCAATGCACTGTCCGAGTGGCTGGAAGTGAACGTGCACAAAAATGGGAAGATCTATCAGATGAAGTTCTCCCGCGGCGATATCACGCAGCCCATGACCGTTGTCGGCGAGACGGATCACACCGGCACGACCGTGCGCTTCAAGCCCGATCCCATCATGTTCGAGGACACGGTCTACGACTATGAGACGCTGCACGTGCGCATGCGCGAGCAGGCGTTTCTGAACGCCGGACTGCGCATCACCATCACCGACCGGCGCGGCGAAGAGCCCGTGAGCGAGTCGATGTGCTACGAGGGCGGCATCCGCGAGTTCGTGGACTTCATCAACAAAAACAAGACGGCCCTGCACCCCGAGGCCATCTATATGTCCGGCGAGCGCAGCGACTCCATGTGTGAGATCGCGCTGCAGTATAACGACGGCTATAACGAAGTCATCGTCTCCTTCGCCAACAACATCCACACGCCGGAGGGCGGCATGCACGAGACCGGCTTCAAGGCTGCGCTCACCCGCGCGCTCAATGCCTACGGCAAAAAGTCCGGCATCCTCAAGGAGGGCGACAGCATCTCCGGCGAGGACAGCCGCGAGGGCCTCACGGCTGTCATCTCCGTCAAGCTCACGAACCCCCAGTTCGAGGGGCAGACGAAGGCCAAGCTCGGCAACTCCGAGATGCGCACGCTCGTCGATTCCGTTGTGTTCGACCGCCTGTCGCAGTTTCTGGAGGAGAACCCCGCTGTCGGCCGCATGATCATCGAAAAAGCGCTCACGGCCTCGCGCGCCCGCGAAGCCGCGCGCCGCGCGCGCGAAAACATCCGCCGCAAAAACGGGCTCGAGGGCTTCAACATGCCCGACAAGCTGCGCGACTGCAACGACCGCGACCCGTCGCTCACCGAACTCTACATCGTCGAGGGCGACAGCGCAGGCGGCTCGGCCACGCAGGGGCGCGACTCGCGCTTCCAGGCCATTCTGCCGCTCTGGGGCAAGATGCTCAACGTCGAAAAGGCCCGCGCCGACAAGGTCTACGGCAACGACAAGCTCACGCCCGTCATCACGGCGCTCGGCGCCGGACTGGGCGATGAGTTTGACATCAATAAGCTCCGCTATCACAAGGTCATCATCATGGCCGATGCCGATGTCGACGGCAGCCACATCCGCACGCTGCTGCTGACGTTCTTCTTCCGCTTCATGCGTCCGCTCATCGACGGCGGCTATGTCTACTCCGCCATCCCGCCGCTGTATAAGCTCAACCGCGGCAAGACCGCGCGCGTGGCCTTCTCCGACGAGGAGCGCGATAAAATTTCCGCCGAGATGCGCGGCGACAACCCGAACGCGAAGATCGACATCAACCGCTTCAAGGGCCTCGGCGAGATGGACCCGCACGAGCTCTGGGAGACGACCATGAACCCCGAGACCCGCACGCTCAAGCAGATCACGCTCGAGGACGCCGTGCACGCCGACGAGGTGTTCACCGTGCTCATGGGCGAAAAGGTCGAGCCGCGCAAGGCGTTCATCGAGCAAAATGCCAAGTACGCGGTCAATATTGATATTTAAGGAGGTGTGTAGCCATGGCCAAGGATTATAAACGGGAGGACATTCTCTATCCCGACCAGAAGATCATTCAGAGCGAGCTCGTCCATGAGATGCAGACCTCTTACATCGAGTACGCCATGTCCGTCATCGTCGGGCGTGCGCTGCCGGATGTGCGCGACGGTCTCAAGCCCGTGCACCGCCGCATCCTCTACGCCATGTATGAGGACAATCTGACCTCGGATAAGCCGTTCAAAAAATCCGCCACCTGCGTCGGCGACGTGCTCGGCCGGTATCATCCCCACGGTGATGCGTCCGTGTACGACGCGATGGTGCGTCTGGCGCAGGACTTTTCCATGCGCTACATGCTCGTCGACGGCCACGGCAACTTCGGCTCCGTGGACGGCGATCCCCCGGCCGCCTACCGATACACCGAGGCGCGCCTGTCGAAGATCGCCAACGAAATGCTGCGCGACATCGACAAGGACACCGTCGACTGGGACCCGAACTTTGACGAGACGCGCCGCGAGCCGCGCGTGCTCCCGTGCCGGTTCCCGAACCTGCTCGTTAACGGCAGCTCCGGCATCGCCGTCGGCATGGCGACGAATATCCCGCCGCACAACCTGACCGAGGTCATCAACGCCTGCGTCTGCGTGCTTGAAAACCCGGACGCCACGCTCTCGGACCTCATGCAGCACGTCACGGGCCCGGACTTTCCGACCCGGGGCATCATCGTCGGCCGCAGCGGCATCCGCGCGGCCTACGCCACCGGCCGCGGCCGCATCGTCGTGCGCGCCCGCACCGAGACCGAGACCTGGGGTCACGACCGCATCCGCATCATCGTGACGGAGCTGCCCTATCAGGTCAACAAGCGCCAGCTCATCCAGAACATTTCCGAGCAGGTGCGCGATAAAAAGCTCGACGGCATCTCCGGCCTGCGCGACGAGTCCGACCGCAACGGCATGCGCATCGTCATCGAGCTCAAAAAGGACGCCAACACCCAGGTCGTGCTCAACCGGCTCTTCGCCCAGACGCAGATGCAGACCACGTTCGCCGTGAACATGCTCGCTCTGGTCGATAACCAGTCGCAGCCGAAGATCCTGTCCCTGCGGCACATTCTCGACGAGTACCTCACCTTCCAGGAAGAGATCATCGTGCGCCGCACGAAGTTTGACCTCAAGAAAGCGCTCGAGCGCGCGCATCTGCTCGAGGGTCTGCTCATCGCCGAGGAGAACATCGACGAGGTCATCCGCATCATCCGCGAGAGCTATGATGACGCGAAGGAAAACCTTATGCAGCGCTTCAGCCTGTCCAATGTGCAGGCGCAGGCCATTCTCGATATGCGCCTCAAGGCCCTGCAGGGGCTCGAGCGCGAGAAGCTGCAAAACGAGTATGACGAGCTGGAAAAGCGCATCGCCTACTTCCGCGAGCTGCTGGCCGACCCCGAAAAGGTCAAGGCCGTGCTGCGCGACGAGCTCATTGCCATCCGCGATAAGTACGGCGACGAGCGCAAAACGGAGATCCAGGACATCGAGGACGACATTGATATCGAAGACCTCATCGAGGAGGAGCAGTGCGTATTCACGCTCTCGCACGGCGGCAACATCAAGCGCGTGCCCGTCGACGAGTACACCGCGCAAAAGCGCGGCGGCAAGGGCGTGCGCGCGGCGACGCTGCGCGACGAGGACTATGTGGACACCGTGTTCACCGCCTCGACGCATGACTACATCCTCTTCTTTACCAACCGCGGCCGCTGCTACCGCAAGAAGGGCTATCTCATCCCGGAGGCCGGGCGCACCGCGCGCGGCGTGAACATCGTCAACTTCATCCAGGTGGAGAAGGACGAAAAGGTCAACGCCATGCTGCACGTGCGCGAGATGGACGACGATTCGTTCCTCGTCTTTGCCACGCGCAGCGGTACGGTCAAGCGCATGCCGCTCTCGGCCCTGCGCAACATCCGCACGAGCGGCATCCGCGCGCTCACGCTCGACGAGGGCGACGAGCTCATCAACGTCATGCGCACCGACGGCAGCCGGAACATCCTCCTGGCGACCCACAACGGTCAGGCCATCTGCTTTGCCGAGACGGACGTGCGCCCCATGGGCCGCGAGGCCGTCGGCGTGCGCGGCATCCGCCTCAAGGACGGCGACTGGGTCGTCGGCGCTGAGATCGCGCAGCCGGACGCGGACGTGCTGTCCATCACCGAAAACGGTTACGGCAAGCGCACCCCGGCCGCC
>ULTD01075019.1_pt1 | contig 10642 bp, 9 predicted proteins | sample 1957321 | NCBI WGS metagenome assembly ULTD01 (sample SAMEA4835726, study PRJEB28245) | human gut metagenome | biome: gut microbiome; material: fecal sample | place: Denmark | collected 2008
CAGTCGGGTGGGTATAATCAGGCATCTATCATACAGGAGGTATTTTTTATGAGCTTAGTCCCTTACGTTGTGGAGCAGACCAACCGCGGTGAGCGTTCCTATGACATTTTCTCCCGCTTGCTCAACGACCGTATCGTATTCCTGGGCGAAGAGGTGAATGATACCACCGCCAGCCTCGTCGTGGCACAGCTTCTCTATCTCGAGGCGCAGGACCCCGACAAGGATATTCAGATGTATATCAACAGCCCCGGCGGCAGCGTGACCGCCGGTATGGCCATTTATGACACCATGCAGTACATTAAGTGCGACGTGTCCACCATCTGCATCGGCATGGCCGCCAGCATGGGTGCGTTCCTGCTGTCCAGCGGTGCCAAGGGAAAGCGCATCGCGCTGCCCAACGCGGAGATCATGATCCACCAGCCCTCCGCCGGTACCCAGGGCAAGGTCACGGATATGGAGATCGATGTGGAGCATTTCCTGAAGATCAAGCAGCGCCTGAACAAGATCATGGCGGAGAATACCGGCAAGACGCCGGAGCAGATCAAGACGGATTCCGAGCGCGACAACTGGATGATCGCGGAGGAGGCCCGGGAATACGGTCTGGTGGATAAGGTCATATATAAGAGGTAAAAACGAATGGCAGAAGATAAGAAGGCCCTGCGCTGCTCGTTCTGCGGCAAGCCGGAGAGTCAGGTCCATCGCATGATTCAGGGTCCCGGTGTCCGAATTTGCGACGAGTGCGTCCAGCTGTGTATGGATATCCTGAACGACGGCTACACCACGGCCGCCGACGGTATAGACAGCATGGACGAGCTGCCTACGCCCAAGGAGATACACGACGTGCTGGACCAGTATGTTATCGGGCAGGAGGCAGCCAAGGTGGCGCTGTCCGTGTCGGTGTACAACCACTACAAGCGCATTTATTTCGGCGGCGACGAGGATGTGGAGCTGCAGAAAAGCAATATCCTGATGATCGGTCCTACCGGCTCCGGCAAGACGCTGTTTGCCCAGACGCTGGCGCGGGTGCTGAAGGTCCCCTTTGCCATTGCCGATGCCACCACACTGACCGAGGCCGGCTATGTGGGTGACGACGTAGAGAATATACTGCTGCGCCTTTTGCAGGCGGCGGATTTCGACGTAGAGCTGGCCGAGCGGGGCATCATCTACGTGGATGAGATCGACAAGATCGCTCGGAAGAGCGAGAATACGTCCATCACCCGCGATGTGTCCGGCGAGGGCGTGCAGCAGGCGCTGCTGAAGATATTGGAGGGTACCGTCGCCAATGTGCCGCCCCAGGGCGGGCGCAAGCACCCCCATCAGGAGTTCATCCAGCTGGATACCAGCAATATCCTGTTTATCTGCGGCGGCGCCTTCGACGGTCTGGAAAAGATCATCGAGGACCGCGTGGGCAAGCGCAGCATGGGGTTTGAGAATGCGGTGCAGAGCAAAAAAGAGCGCAACACCGGCGAGCTGTTCCAGCAGGTCCAGCCCCACGATCTGCTGAAGTTCGGCATCATCCCCGAGTTGGTAGGCCGTATGCCGGTCATCACCGCCCTGCAGGGGCTGACCCGGGAGGATCTGGTGCGTATCCTCACCGAGCCGAAGAACGCTCTGGTGAAGCAGTACCAGAAGCTGCTCAGCTACGATGGCGTGGAGCTGCATTTCGATCAGGACGCGCTGGAGGCGGTGGCGGACACCGCGCTGGCACGGAACATCGGCGCGCGCGGTCTGCGGGCGGTGATGGAGGGACTGCTGACCAGGGTCATGTACGATGTGCCCTCCGACCCCACCATCAGCGATGTGACCATTACAAAGGCGTGTGTGGACGGGAATGCCGAGCCCACGGTGCTGCACGACCCGGAAAAGGTGGCGCAGCGCGCTAAATTCAAGACCGGCACGGCGGAGAAGACCTCCACCGCCCCGGCGTCTTAACAGAGACTCAGACTGCCGGAAAAGCCAAGGCTTTTCCGGCAGTTCGGATACTACCCTTTTCCCAACGCCCGCCGTCCGGCGGGAGAAAGGAGGCAACTATGGAAACGATCACCCGGAACATTCCGGTGCTGGCCCTGCGCGGCCTGACGGCTTTCCCCGGGCAGACGGTGTCCTTTGACGCGGAGCGCGACATCTCTATCTTCGCTCTGGACAACGCCATGGAGAATGACCGCCGGCTGCTGGCGATGACGCAGAAGGACCTGTCCACGGCGGAGCCGGGAGAGGAGGATCTGTACACCATCGGCACGGTGTGTCATATTTTGCAGATCATCAAGACCTCGGACACTACGGTGCGTGTCATCGCGGAGGGTGAGAGCCGGGCACGGCTGCACCGCCTGTGGCAGAAAAAGCCGTTTTTACAGGCACAGGCCGAGCTGCTGCCCGAGATGGCGGCCCGCCATACGGCCCGCAGCGAGGCGCTGATACGCCGGACCTATGTGCTCTTCGGTGAATACCGCGAGCTGGCCAACGGCATCGGCGAAGACTTCGCCGCCGCGGTGCTGGACTGCGGCGATACCGGCCGTCTGGCCGACCTGATCGCCCAGAATATCACCCTGCGGCACCAGGACCGTCAGCGGGTGCTGGAGGAGCTGCACCCGGACAAGCGCCTGCGTATCGTCAACGATATCCTGACCCATGAGGTGGATGTCATCTCGCTGGAGAGCGAAATGGAGCAGAAGGTACGCCGCCGTGTGGCCCAGGTACAGAAGGACATGATCCTGCGGGAGCAGGTGAAGGTATTGCAGCACGAGTTGGGGGATGACGGCGACGAGGAACTGGAGGAGTACGCCGCCAGGATACAGGCGGCGGACCTGCCGGAGGAGATACATACCAAGCTGACAAAAGAGGTGGAGCGCCTGGGCAAGCAGCCCTTCGGCAGCGCCGAGGCCTCGGTGATACGCAACTATCTGGATGTGTGCCTGGAGCTGCCCTGGCACAAATTCACCCGGGAGAGGGCGGATGTGGCGCAGGCCCGAAAGATACTGGACAAGGACCACTACGGCCTGGATAAGGTCAAGCAGCGCATTTTGGAGTTTATCGCCGTGCGGCAGCTGAACCCGGACGCCAAGGGCAGGATACTCTGCCTGGTGGGGCCTCCCGGTGTGGGCAAGACCTCCGTGGCGTTGTCCGTGGCCAAGGCCATGAACCGCAAGTGCGCCCGGCTGAGTCTGGGCGGCGTGCGGGACGAGGCGGATATCCGCGGCCACCGCAAGACGTATATCGGCGCTATGCCCGGCCGCATTATCGAGGCCCTGACCCGCGCCGGTACCATGAACCCTCTGCTGGTGCTGGATGAGATCGACAAGCTGGCCAGCGATATGCGGGGCGACCCGGCTTCGGCCCTGCTGGAGGTACTGGATAGTGAGCAGAACGGGGCTTTCCGCGACCACTTCATCGAGCTGCCCGTGGACCTGAGCCGCGTGATGTTCATTACTACTGCCAACACCACGTCCACCATACCCCGTCCGCTGCTCGACCGCATGGAGGTCATCGAGCTGGGCAGCTACACCGACGAGGAAAAGCTGCACATCGCCCGCGAGCATCTGCTGCCCAAGCAGCTGAAGGAGAACGGCATCCGCCGCGGTCAGCTGCGCCTGGACGATGAAGCCCTGCGGGCCATCATTACCGACTATACCAAGGAGTCCGGCGTCCGCACGCTGGAGCGCCAGCTGGGCAAGCTGTGCCGCCGCGCCGCCATGCGTTTGGTGAAAACGGGTGTAAAGCGCATAGACGTTACAGATAAGAGCCTTCGTGAATTCCTGGATACGCCGCCCTATGCCGAGGATACCCGCAGCAAGATCGACCAGATCGGCGTGGTCAACGGCCTTGCGTGGACAGAGGTGGGCGGCGAGCTGTTAGAGGTGGAGGCCGGTGTGATGGACGGCACCGGCAAGCTGGAGCTTACCGGCAATCTGGGCCAGGTGATGCAGGAGTCCGTGAAGGCGGCCTATACCTGCCTGAGGAGCCGTGCCGCCGAGCTGGGCATTGTCCCGGATTTTTATAAGACCAAGGACATCCATGTCCACTTCCCGGAGGGCGCGGTGCCAAAGGACGGCCCCTCCGCCGGCATCGCTATCGCCACGGCTATGCTGTCGGCCCTGACGGGCCGCGCCGTGCGCCATGACGTGGCTATGACCGGCGAGGTGACGCTGCGGGGCCGCGTGCTGCCCATCGGCGGTCTGCGGGAGAAGACCATGGCGGCCAAGCGCAGCGGCATCCGGACCGTCATCATTCCCCGGGAAAACGAGAAGGATCTGGCGGACATCGATCCCGCCGTACGGGAGGCGTTGCGCTTTATCACTGCCGAGACGGTGGACGCCGTGTTTGCCCATGCACTGACCCTGCCGAAAAAAGAGGCGGCGGTGGAGCATCTGGCGGTGATGGGTAGTCCGGCTATGCAGGAGGTGCGTCATGGCGATCAACTTTAATAAGGCGGAGTTCGTGCTCTCGGCCGTAAGGGCGGAGACATTTATCCGCGACGGAAAGCCCCAGGTCACCTTCGCGGGGCGCAGCAATGTGGGCAAGTCCTCCGTCATTAACCGGCTGCTGGGCCGCAAGAATTTCGCCCGGGTGGGCGCTACCCCCGGCAAGACCAGCCAGATCAACTATTTTGACATCGACGGCAGGCTATACTTCACCGACCTGCCCGGTTACGGCTATGCCAAGGTCTCCAAGGAGGAGCGCGACCGCTGGGGCCGCCTGATGGAGCGTTACTTCGCCGAGGAGGGGCTCATTACCCTGGGCGTGCTGATCGTGGATGCGCGGCACAAGCCCACCGCCGATGACGTGACCATGTGCGACTGGTTCAAGGGCACCGGCTGCCCGGTCATCGTTGTAGCCAACAAGCTGGACAAGCTGAAAAAGAGCGAGATCGAGCCAAATCTGACCCTGATCCGCCAGACACTGACCCTGCCGGAGGAGGCACTGCTGATCCCCTTTTCCGCCGAGAAGGGCACCGGCAAAACGGAGCTCCTGGCAGCCATCAGCGAGATATGCGCCAAATAAAGCAAAACCTCCGGCTCAGCCGGAGGTTTTACTCTTTGCATGGGAGAGAAAGGGAAGGTCACTTTTGCTGCTTGTGCGGATGTACGAATTCCGCCAGCATCGCACTGCTCAGCATCATAGCCGCGTCCAGCCAGCGGGCGGGTGTCAGCGTTTCGCCCAGCAGCACGGAGAAAAACACGGCGCTCCGTGTACCGCCGGCAACGCCGTTGAGTATCACCACGCCGTTCAGGCCGAACAGCAGCAGGGGCGAGAGGTATTTCACATATGGGTATCTTGTGTGCCATAGTGCGGCGTTCCTCTTAGAAAATCGTGGTTTTCGCAAATTGACATTATCATAATACGGTGTTATCCTTGCGTAAAGAGAAAAGTATGCGATCGGTACCCGGCGGCGGAACGGTTTTTGTCACAGCTCTCCCGCCGGACGGAACGATAAAAAACTTTCAGCAATGCAGAAAAATTTTTAGGGAAAATGTAAAAAAGGACTGTTAATTGTCCTAAACGTATGGTATAATCAAAAGTAAACAAGCAAGCAGCGCGCCGCCGGCGGCGGACGCGGTGACATTTCAAACAGGAGGTTTTGCAAATGGAAACTTACGGACTGGAAAAGCTGGGTATCATCAACGCCAAGGCGGTCTATCGTAATCTGACCCCCGCACAGCTGACCGAGCACGCGCTTTGCCGCGGCGAGGGTACGCTGTCCAACACCGGCGCCCTGGTGGTCAAGACCGGGAAATACACCGGCCGCAGCGCCAATGACAAGTTTATCGTGGACACCCCTGCCGTCCATGACGACATCGCCTGGGGCAAGGTGAACCGTCCTATCGAGAAGGCCAAGTTCGATGCCATCCGCGCCAAGGTCATCGCCTATCTGCAGGGCAAGGAGATCTTTATCTTTGACGGCTTTGCCGGCGCCGATCCCAAGTACACCAAGGCCTTCCGCATCGTCAACGAGCTGGCCAGCCAGAATCTCTTTATCCACCAGCTCCTGCGCCGCCCCACGGCCGAGCAGCTGAAGGATTTTAAGGAGGACTATACCATCATCGCCGCCCCCGGCTTCAAGTGCATCCCCGAGATCGACGGCACCCGCAGCGAGGCCGCCATTCTGGTGGACTACGAGGCCCACGAGGTGGTGATCTGCGGCACCCAGTACGCCGGCGAGATCAAGAAGTCCGTCTTCTCCGTGATGAACTATGTGCTGCCCAAGCAGGGCGTGTTCCCCATGCACTGCTCCGCCAACATCGGCAAGAACGGCGACAGCGCCGTGTTCTTCGGCCTGTCCGGCACCGGCAAGACCACGCTGTCCGCCGATCCCAACCGTATGCTCATCGGCGATGACGAGCACGGTTGGGCGGACGACTCCGTCTTCAACTTCGAGGGCGGCTGCTACGCCAAGTGCATCAACCTGAGCCCCGAGGGTGAGCCGGAGATCTACAATGCCATCAAGTTTGGCGCGCTGGTAGAGAACGTGGTCATGGATCCCGACACCCGTGAGTTCGACTTCGACGACGACTCCCTGGCCGTCAACTCCCGCGTGGGCTATCCCGTGGAGTATATCCCCAACGCCGAGCTGTCCGGCATGAGCCCCAGCGTTCCCAAGACGGTCATCTTCCTGACCGCCGATGCCTACGGTGTGCTGCCCCCCATCAGCAAGCTGGATAAGAACCAGGCCATGTACTACTTCGTCTCCGGCTTCACCTCCAAGGTAGCCGGCACGGAGATCGGCGTCACCGAGCCTGTGCCTACCTTCTCCACCTGCTTCGGCGAGCCCTTCCTGCCCCTGGATCCCTCTGTCTATGCCGCCATGCTGGCCGACAAGGTGGAGAAGGCCGGCGCGAAGGTTTATCTGGTCAACACCGGCTGGAACGGTACCGGCAAGCGCATGAAGCTCAGCTACACCCGCGCTATGGTCACCGCCGCCCTCACCGGTGAGATCGAGAAGAGCCAGTTCGTCACCGATCCCACCTTCGGTGTGCAGGTGCCCACCAGCATTGAGGGCGTGCCCAGTGAGCTGCTGATCCCCGAGAACACCTGGGAGGACAAGGCGGCCTATCAGGCGAGCTGCAAGAAGCTGGCCGCCAGCTTTGTGGAGAACTTCAAGAAGTACACCCACATGAGCGACGAGGTCGTGGCCGCCGGCCCCAAGGCGTAAGTACGCTATCGACAAAGGCACCCTGCGAGGGTGCCTTTGCTTCGCTAAAAAAATTCCCCGACATCGTCGGGGAATTTTTTTAAGTAACTTTAAGGTGCATTTCAGCTACCTGCGCTATGCTTATCTCACAGCAGAGGAACGCTTACTTCTTCAGCGCGTTCACAGCCGCCCGCAGGGCGTCCACGTGCTCCTGCTTTGTGGCCCAGCTGGCGCAGAAGCGTACGCCGGAGTGCGTCTCGTCCACACGCTCCCAGTACTCATAGCCGAAGCTTTTGCCCAGAATGGCCAGCTCGTCATCCGGCATGATGGGATACTGCTGGTTGGTTGGGGAGTCGAACAGCAGGGGATAGCCCGCGGAGACGAAAATGTCCCGGATCTGATGAGCCATCTCGATGGCGTGGCGGGAGATCTTGAAATACAGGTCGTTGGTGAACAGCGTGTCGAACTGAACGCCCAGCAGCCGGCCCTTGGCCATGCGGCCGCCCCGCTGCTTCATAATAAAGCGGAAATCCTTTTTCAGATTTTCGTTCATGATGACAACGGCTTCGCCGAACAGGGCGCCCACCTTGGTGCCGCCGATGTAGAACACATCGCACAGCCGCGCGATCTCTGGCAGCGTCATGTCGCTCTCCTCGGCCATCAGGCCATAGCCCAGCCGTGCGCCGTCAATGAACAGCGGCAGGCCGTACCGGCGGCAGGTGTCATACAGCGCCGTCAGCTCCGCCTTGGTATACAGCGTGCCGCCCTCAGTGGGGTGGGAGATGTACACCATACCGGGCTGGACGATGTGCTCCGTGGACTCATCGTTTCTGTGCCACTCCACATAGTCCTGCACCTGCTGCGCAGTGATCTTGCCGTTGGTGGTGGGCAGGGTGATGACCTTATGGCCCGTGGACTCGATGGCACCGGCCTCATGGCAGTTGATGTGACCGCTGACGGCGGAAATCACGCCCTGCCAGGGCCGCAGGATGGCAGCGATGACGGTGGTGTTGGTCTGGGTGCCGCCCACCAGAAAATGCACGTCGGCCTCCGGGGCCTGGCAGGCGGTCTTGATCTTCTCACGCGCCGCCTCACAGTACTCGTCCTCGCCGTAGCCCACGGTCTGTACCATGTTCGTCTCGGCCAGCCTGACCATGATAGAGGGGTGCGCGCCCTCCAGATAATCACTGTTGAAATAGATCATTGTGGTTCTCCTTTATCTTTTTGATGGAACGGAGCCGGCGGCTCCGCCGTCTATACGGCAGCCAACATTTCTATTGTAATCCCTGGTTTCTCAGAAGTAAAGAGAAACTGTTACAATTTCATTACATCTTGTCTATATCCCTTGCACTGAACGAAAAAACCTGTTACAATACCCAACGATAAGGAGGCGTGTACCCATGAACGATGCACCCAAGAGAAGATCCCGTGTGCAGCAGGAGCAGCCGGCCGAGCGTACCGGCAGTCACCGCAGCAGAAGGAGCCGCGGCGGCAGAAAGAACGGAAAAGCCCTGTATTACGCCGTTTTGGTGATCCTGGTGGGCGTGCTGGTGTTCTCGTCCGTCAAGATCATTTCGTATCTGAAGGAACAGAAGGACACCGAGAGGATCAACGACAATATCAATCAGGACTTCATCAGTCCAGACGATACCGCCGGCGATACCGATACCGACGGCGACGGTACCGACGGCGACAGCCAGGAGACGCAGAAGCCTGTCAAGAAGGATGAAGAGAGCATCAAGGTGGACTTCACCGCCATGCAGGCCAAGTACCCCGACGTGGTGGGCTATGTGTATAGCGCCAATACGACGCTGCAGCTGCCCATCGTGCAGTCCGCGGACGAGGGCGGCGAGTACTATCTGTACCGCGATATCGACGGCAAGGACAACAAGAACGGCACCGTCTTCCTGGATATCCGCTGCAACTCTGACTTCACCTCTCAGAACAACCTCATCTACGGCCACAATATGAAGACCGGCATGATGTTCGCGTCCCTGATGAACTACAAGAGCCAGAGCTATTACGAGGCGCATCCCTACTTCTATCTGTACACCCCCAACCAGACCTACAAGGTCAACCTGTTTGCCGGTTGTATTGTGGATCATGACGCCGATGTGTATGCCACCTCTCTCAGCGACAGCTATCTCCAGCAGTGTATCAACGAGTCCACCTTCAAGTCCGGCTCCGGTGTGCCCACGGGCAGCATCCTGACCCTGAGCACCTGCGACTACGATTTTGATAATGCCCGCTACGTCCTCATGGGCGAACTGATCCCCGTTAAAAATCCTGCCGACACCAGCAGCGAGGGCTAAAAAATGTCGTTATACGAAAAAGACCGCCGAAAGGCGGTCTTTTTTGCTCGCTACAGATAATGCTCTACTCCGTCAGCTCCAACACCACCGGACAGTGGTCGCTGCCGGTGATTTCCGGCCAGATATCCGCATTCTTTACCCGGGGCATCAGCCGTTCTGACACGATAAAGTAGTCAATACGCCACCCCGCGTTGTTCTCCCGTGCGTGAAAGCGGTAGCTCCACCAGGAGTACGCCCCGGTCCGCTTTGGATACAGCGCCCGGAACGTGTCCACGAACCCGCTGCTCAGCAGCTGCGTCATTTTGTCCCGTTCCTCGTCGGAGAAGCCTGGGTTCATCCGGTTGGACTGGGGATTTTTCAGATCGATCTCCTGATGGGCCACGTTCAGGTCCCCGCAGTACACCACCGGCTTTTTGGCGTCCAGTTCCAAGAGGTATTCCCGCAGGTCGTCCTCCCACGCCATCCGGTAGTCCAGCCGTGCCAGCTGGTCCTTGGAATTGGGCGTGTAGCAGCACACCAGAAAGAAATCCTCGTACTCCGCCGTGATGACCCGTCCCTCATGCCGGTGGATATCCTCGCCAAAGTCGTATGTCACCGCCAGCGGCTTCCGTCGGGTGAAAACAGCCGTGCCGGAATATCCGGCCTTGTCGGCGCTGTTCCAGAATCGGTGATAGCCCTCCAGCTCAAACTGCGCCTGCTCCGGCCGCATCTTCGTCTCCTGCAGACAGATGACATCCGCGTCCGCAAGGGCGCAGAAGGCCAGGAAACCTTTATTCAGACAGGCCCGCAGCCCGTTCACGTTCCATGAGATCAGACGCATAGGTGTGTTCCTCCGCTGTTTTTCATCAGCATACCACAACTTTTGTCGTGGTACAACCAAAACCTCCGGCGAAGCCGGAGGTTTTGGCGTATTTGTAGTTTTTGGCCACCTTTGGTGTCGTATCATTCCCACTCGACAAATTCAAGTATATGAGGAAGTATTTCTCTTGAATCTACAGGTAAAGTATTCGCAAATTTGTTAATATTTTACCTGCTATTTTCGGCTGTCAATTTTCTTAGTATCAAAATAGTATCACAAGAGGCTGGAAAATGCAACAGAATTATGTGGAGCTCTACATAATTCTGTAACCTTCTTTGCTGTGGCGTATCAAGTAATCTTACTGAACATATGGCGCACCTTGTCCAGGCGGCTGTTTGGACGGCG
>ULTD01001526.1_pt1 | contig 10437 bp, 6 predicted proteins | sample 1957321 | NCBI WGS metagenome assembly ULTD01 (sample SAMEA4835726, study PRJEB28245) | human gut metagenome | biome: gut microbiome; material: fecal sample | place: Denmark | collected 2008
TATGTTTACGAGTGACGGGGAGTTGATCAGTGCCGCCTCTTATGGCCTGCACATCGTCTTCGCCGTATTCCCGATCGTGGGCTTCCAGATGGTGGCGACTAACTTCTTCCTTTCCATCGGCATGTCTAAGAAAGCGATCTTTCTCTCCTTGACCCGGCAGATGCTTTTCTTGATACCCTGTTTAATCATCCTCCCCCCGTTATTCGGAACTCTCGGTGTCTGGATCAGTATGCCTATCGCCGACACGGTGGCGGCGATCGTGACGGCGATCGTGCTTGTGAAACAATTTAAACAATTCAAATATGGAACATAACGTGATATTACCTGCGGAATGGTATCCGCAAAGTGCCGTGCAGCTTACGTGGCCGCATGAGAATACGGATTGGGCCCCGATATTGGACGAGGTGATTCCTTGCTTCGTGGCTATCGCCAAGGAAGTGATCAAGCGAGAGAAGTTATTGATTGTCTGTCCGGACGAGACCGCCGTACGTGAGCAATTGGGTGAGGTTGATTACGACCGTATCATTTTCCGTGAGATGGATACAAACGATACGTGGGCACGGGATCACGGGGGAATTTCCGTCTTCGATGAGGGAACGCCCATGCTTTATGATTTCGTGTTCAATGGCTGGGGAATGAAGTTCGCCGCCAATCATGATAATTTGATTACCCGTAATCTTTGTCATATGAAGACCTTCTCCGACGAGGTGGTGCCCGCTAATATGCAACCTTTCGTGCTGGAAGGCGGTAGTATCGAATCGGATGGGAAAGGTACGTTGATGACTACCGTTGAGTGTCTGGCATCCGTAAACCGTAATGAGTATTTGCAACAAGAGGAATTGGAACGTTATTTAAAAGACGTATTTGGCTTGGATCGTATCCTTTGGATTACCAGCGGTTATTTAGCCGGGGACGATACGGATAGCCACGTGGATACGCTCGCCCGTTTTTGTAGCGAGGATACGATCGCTTATGTCCGCTGCGAGGATGAGGAAGACGAGCATTATGAGGAACTGAAGGCGATGGAGGAGGAGATCAAGGAGTTTACTAGGGCGAATGGTGAGCCTTATCGTCTGATTCCACTTCCGATGGCGGATCAGGTGGAATGGGAAGGGGAACGCTTGCCCGCTACCTACGCTAATTTCTTGATCATGAATGGGGCCGTATTGGTTCCGTTCTATGACTCACCGAAGGATGAGATCGCTAAAGCGGCTTTGCGGGAGGCGTTCCCGGACCGTGAGATCGTGGGTATCAATTGCCTTCCGCTTATCAAGCAACACGGTTCCCTGCATTGTGTAACGATGCAGTATCCAGAAGGCTTTATCGAATAACAACTACAACCAATTAAATATGAAAGTAGGATTAATACAACAAAAGAATACCGCTGATAGAGCGGCGAATATAGAGAAGCTAAAGGTAAATATCCGTGAAGCTGCCCGGGAGGGAGCGGAATTGGTCGTTTTACAAGAACTGCATAACGGCCTGTATTTCTGCCAGACGGAAGATACGAATATGTTTGACTTGGCGGAGACGATCCCCGGCCCATCGACGGAAACCTTCGGTGCCTTGGCGAAAGAATTGGGTATCGTCTTGGTGCTTTCCCTTTTCGAGAAGCGTGCCCCGGGCCTGTACCATAACACGGCCGTCGTCTTGGAAAAAGACGGTACGATCGCCGGAAAATACCGCAAGATGCATATCCCGGATGACCCTGCTTATTATGAGAAGTTCTATTTTACCCCCGGTGATTTAGGCTTTGAGCCTATCGATACCTCTGTGGGGCGTCTTGGTGTGTTGGTTTGCTGGGATCAATGGTATCCGGAAGCAGCCCGTTTGATGGCTATGCGTGGTGCCGAGATGTTGATCTATCCGACCGCTATCGGCTGGGAAAGTAGCGATACGCAGGAAGAGAAGGACCGTCAGTTGGGTGCGTGGGTGACCATACAGCGGGGACATGCCGTGGCGAACGGACTCCCGGTCATTTCCGTAAATCGTACCGGGCATGAGCCGGACCCTTCGGGACAAACGGGCGGTATCCGGTTTTGGGGAAACAGTTTTGTGGCCGGTCCCCAAGGTGAGCTATTAACCGTATTCCCGAATGACGAGGAGGAGGTACGTGTGATAGAGATCGACAAGACTCGCGGTGAGAACGTGCGTCGTTGGTGGCCTTTCTTCCGGGATCGCCGTATCGATGCGTTTGGTGGTTTGACAGAACGATTTTTAGTATAATGACCGAATACACGCAAGAAGAGGCCGTCTTCCGCATGAACGAAATGGGGAAAGCGGGACGGCCTTTCCTTTTTATCATTGATTATAAACGAGAGCGGATCTACGTGGAGAGTCCGGAAGAGATCGCTCCCTCCGAGTTATTGTACGATTTGAACGGCTTTACGAATATAAATCACGAATGTAACTTGCGGGATTCCTCTCATCTTATATCCGGAGAACCTGTTGAATGGCAACCCTCGTATGTCTCTTTCGAGGAGTATGCCCATTCATTCGAGACCGTTTCCCGGCATATCCATGCGGGTAATTCTTATTTGGTAAACTTGACATGCGCTACTCCGGTATATACGAACCTCTCCTTGAAAGATATCTTTTACCATTCCAAGGCGATGTATAAGCTTTGGATGCGGGATCGTTTCGTGGTATTCTCGCCCGAGATATTCGTGCGGACGCGGGATGGTCTCATCTATTCGTATCCCATGAAAGGTACGATCGACGCTACGCTGCCCGATGCCCGGAGACGTATCCTTGATGATCCCAAGGAAGCGGCGGAGCATGCCACGATCGTGGATTTGATCCGGAATGACTTGAGTATCGTAGCCTCCGAGGTTTGTGTTCCCCGGTATCGTTATATTGATGAATTGCGTACGCATAACGGAAGTTTGTTGCAGGTCAGTTCTGAGATAAGAGGCCGGTTGCCGGAGGGATGGAACGGCCATGTCGGGGAGATTTTGTTCAGCCTCTTGCCTGCCGGCTCCATCACGGGCGCTCCCAAGAAAAAGACCTTGGAGATCATCGCCGAGGCGGAAACCTATGAGCGAGGCTTCTATACGGGGGTGATGGGGTATTTTGACGGCCAAGATTTAGACAGCGCCGTGATGATCCGTTTTATGGAACAAGTCTCTCCCCGTTCGTTTATTTTCAAGAGCGGTGGGGGAATCACCTCTAAAAGTGAGGTGAGATCGGAGTATAACGAGATGAAACAAAAAGTATATGTGCCCATCTATTGAGACCTTATCTGGGAGTCCGTTTGTGGAGACGATCCGTATCGAGAAGGGACGGATACATAACCTTCCGTACCATAATGCCCGGATGAACCGTACCCGCAGGGAGCTATTCGGAGCGAGGGAAGAAATTGATCTCGCGGGTTATATTCATCCGGGGCCTCATCAAGAACGTACCAAATGCCGGGTGGAATATACCCGTGAGGTCTTAAAGGTAGAATACGTTCCTTACCGTATGCGTCCGGTTCATTCCTTGCGATTGGTTACATGCGATGAGATCGATTATTCCTATAAGAGTACGGATCGTCAATGCCTAAATGATTTATTCGCCCAACGAGCGGGACATGACGATATTTTGATAATCCGTGACGGTTTGCTGACCGATACTTCCATTTGCAATGTCGCCCTTTGGAATGGTGCCTCTTGGATCACTCCCGCACGCCCTTTGTTATGTGGTACGATGCGTGCTTACTTATTGGATAAAGGCTTGGTACAGGCCGAGGATATCCCGGTAGAGGATCTGCCTAAGTATACCCGGATCCGTCTGTTTAACGCCTTGATCGGGTTCGGCGAAATCGATGAGATCACACGTATATACGTATGACACTACGCAAGTATCGGCGTGGCCCAGTGCCTATACAGGTAAGGGGTTACGCTGATATCTGTGTGGTCTCTTACCTGTATAGGCATGAATCAAGGTGTTTCCTAGAACAATATATCCACCTCCATATTGCTGATCCATTCTACGGGACGGCCGGCCACCTTATTGCAAGTGACGGCGAATTTCAAGGGGAGGATAATTCCCAACGGGATGCGTAACCATCCCGGCATATTGAAATTATGGACACCGATCAGGGAACCTAGCTGGATACCGACCGAGGGAGCTACCAAGAAACGGGTCTCGTCATTACGGCGGTCTATACCCATCTCGAAATAACTATACAGGCCGAGGAAACGTTTCGGGGAAACGAATATATCCATGTTATAATTGGCGCCCGCCTTCACGTTCCAGTTCTTGATCGTGTAGGAGGAGGAAGGGGCGTGCATATAATAACCGGAGATCGTAGGGGATACCCAATGAGCGATGTCGCCCGGTTCCATGATCATGCCTTTCCCTTTCCCGAACTTATGCCAATTGATCATGCTGACGTTCAAGCGACCGCCATACGTCATGACACCATCCCGGTTGCTATGGATCGGCGTGCCGATCAGGAACATGAAGGAGTTGGCTACCCTCGACCGGATAAAGTTGCGGGTAAAAGGCTCTTGTACGATCAGCTGTAGCTCATCCTTGCGGTCGGCGACGGAAGCTTCCAAGGGGATGTCATCCAAATTCGTCCCGAAGGGGATCGGGAAATCCTTGATTACCGGGAAACGATCGTAGACGAACTGAGGTAGGTCGTCTCGTTCGGAAGGGATCTCGTTCAAGATATTCTCGTCTGATCCTTCCAAGGCATTCTGGTAGGCTTTCCAGACTTCTACGATAGACTCGCAGGTGGCGGTCACGACTTGGTAGAATACCTTCGTCTCCCGCTCGTAGCTATCGCCTTTCTCCAAGGAATAAGGGTGCTTCTCCGTGACCCGGATATGCCGGTAATCATCGGCCTCGTTGTACTCCATCATGTTTTGGTTCAGACGTTTATCGCCGTAAGCACTCCATGTCTCGCCTTTTAGGTTAGCGGTCTGTACGGGGATGGTATTGTAGAAATCGTGCAAGCTCTTATTGTTGGATACGGCGGAGGCGGAGAAGCCCCTACGTACCATTTGGTGTCCGGAGGCGAAGGAGTCTTGTAGGAAATGCTCGGCGAAAGCCTCGTACATCGTGGCGTAGAACATAAGGTTGCTGGCCATTTGCGTATCTCCTTTACGCATCTCCTTGCCTGCCTCTTGCGCTAGGTAGATAGCGAAGATGTGGATGCAGAAATACTTGCTCATGGAGGGCAACTGATTTAATTTATCGAAGACCTTGTTTACTTCCGAGGGGCGTTGAAGGCGGCGGATCAGCTCGGGGTCGATCATCTTCAGATGCTCGTTCAATCCCTTGCCATAGGCGTAGAAGTGGGAGAGATCCTTGATCGCTAGGATACCGTAAGCCAGATTGATGTCGAGCAGCTCCTTGCTGTTGGCTCCGGTGAGGAACTCGTTCATGGCTTGTGTCTCCAAAGCCAGCGTACGGTTCGTCTTGGAGAAATGGGTCTGCAGGCCTGTCTCCAAGAGCATGGGATTTTCCACATGGTCGCCGGCCAATCCGCAAAGCGTACCGTAGGTCACGATATTCGGCAACTGCGTCAGCTCATTCATGGCGTAGGCGTTCGAGCCGGGCATATGCGACATGTTGAGGATTTGCAGCAAGGCGCTATCGGCGACGGCCTCGTTGGGGAAGATCCCGTTTTCCACCAGATAACGCGGGAGAAGGCTCATGGCACGGTCGCCGATCTTACGATGCTCGGCGAAATCCCATGCGAAGGCCGAACTTGTTATTACGCTGATACCCATAAGTAGGCATCCGCGGTGAAGAAGTTGTTTAATAGTGTTTCTCTTGTTCATATCTATACTTGTTTATAATTATCTGAATAACTCAAGCGCGAACTTCAATCCGACGCTTTGATACTTGAACTTCTCGAAGCCTAGGAAAAGCGCTATATGAAAAAGGTCGCTACCGATACCATACCCGAGCTCGCTGTAATTCGGCAATACGGGAGTCCATAGCTGGCTGAGGTAGAAACGTTCGGACACGAGGTATTTATGCGCCTTGGGATTGGGCTTGAGGAATCGCAATAGAATGAATGGGCTCTCGTACATGAGGTGCCCTTGAATATATTTGTCGGAGGCATTGCACCAATCCCCACCTAGATTATGAAAGATCCCGCCAAACCGGTCGCCCCAAGGCTCGGGGAAATAACGTTTGGCGAAATAGCTGAAATCGGCGAAGTACATGTTATGCTGGTTAAAAAAGAGTCCACCGCTTAGATTGTAACTCAGTCGTTCGGATAAGCCCAGCCGTACGGTCTGGTTCATGCCGGCCTCCATCCGCCAATAATTTCCCGTACAGCCGAGCAGGTCCGGTATGCTTCGTGCCAGCTCGATCCGGAAGGTCGGGTAATGGGAATGTAGGTACTCTTTCCGGTAACCGTCCATCCAGTAATATTGCCGGGGCGTGTAGGTAAGGCCGATAACCGGGGTGAACTCATTATGATCCTTTAGATCCAATCCGGTATCCTTATTCTTTTTCACGGGCGTACGATAGTGGTATGCGAGTCCGGCCGAGAGCCGGAAGCCGTTCATCAGTTCTATCTGGTTCATCAGCTTGGCATAGTAGTGCTGGAAATACTTCAAGTTGAGATCTTCGAAACGGATTGGGGTATCTTTTAGGATCTCGTTGATCTGGTGGATCACTTCGGAGGAATAGCTTTGGTTGTCATTGGCTATCGTGAGGTTGAGGATGCCTTGACGCTCGGGGTGATACTCCCAGTCGGTTGTTAGCCGTAGGCGTAGCTCTTTCTCCTTGAATAGGAAACCGATCTCGGGGTGGAAGCGTAGCTGACGGTCATGCTCGAATGTCTTACTGATACGTGCTTCTTGCTTATAGGTGATCCCGTTGCTTCCGAAAGATAGCTGGAACGGGTTGAGAAGGCCGGAATACTTCACACGAGTACTCTTGTAATCCCTGTTGACCGTGCTGGTGAGCCGCTCGCCGAGTTGGAGGTAGCGAGTGAGAGCGCTGCTGTCCGCTTCCGTCCTCACCACGTTCGTTCCGGTGGTGTACAAGGCTTTCTCGTCGGTAGTGAGCGGCTTGTCCCTCCGGCTGTTCCAATAAGTGCTGTCTTGGGTAAAGGAGAGTGTGTCGGAGGTGATCGTATAGTATTGGGTTTGATCGAGCGAGTATAATTTCCTGCTCTCATGGTCTTCCTCTACCCAAGAGATCGATTTATAGCGGAAAGCGGCGTGGATGTCGCTCTCTATCCGGTTGCCTAGGGCATGGTAGCAGACTTGCAGGTCAGCCTCTTCCGGGAGGATGAAATGCTTCTCGTCACGGTTGAAACGTATGCTTAGGTTGAACTCGGAGAAAGAGGAGTGCCCTTGTATCTCGATACGGTCGATGGTCCAGAGTTCGTCGGTTACGTACAGGTTTCCGGATAGTAATTTCTGGCTCCATTGGCGAGGGGTGAAACGGATGTTATACACAGGGATGCCGGAGATCGTGTCCGTGCCTTCCTGCCGAAACGTGTAATATTTGAAAGCATCGGGCGAGAGTGGCATGATCATTCCCTTATTGTAGATCGTGGGGGAGTAGACGTTCAAGTTGACGAACGAGGCTATCTCCTTGTAATGCCTTCCGGCGGCGAGATGGCTGCTGTTGATGGCTACAATCTCGTTGCGATAATGGTTGGGAGCGTCGTAGTGGGTGAGGCCACTCATCTCGAAGAAGGCATCGCGGGGATGACGCTCTATCGGGAAGACCAGATAGGCGTATCGTAGCAGCTTGTTCTTCCGGGGAACGTGCGTACGGCCTTTCACGTAGGTCTCCGCTTCATAGCTCTCGAGGACGTGCTCGTAGATGGGGGCTTGATGGATTACCTGCCGCATGATGGAGTCGGCTCGTGTGACGGGTGTCTTCTCTTGTGCCCGCAGGTCTGAATGGACTAGCGGGCACAGAAGAAGTATGGATAGTAGAATAAGGTGTCCCGTCTCGATCCTCATCCTGTCAATGTATGGCGAAGGTTGGGCATACTAATGCGCAAAGATGGCAGCCGACACATTTTTGCTCGTCTATCACCGGTTTGCGCATAGAGGTGAAACGGATAGCTTGATGTCCACCGTCGTTACAGGAAACGAAACAGCGTCCGCAGCCGAGGCATAGGCTGTTATCTACTGTCGGGCGGTGTATCTGCGTACGTTCCAGTTTCTCGGGGGGTACGATGTTCGGTAAAGCGATACCTATGAGGTCGGATAGGGTTTTATATCCGTTCTCTTGCATGAACAGTCGTAACCCTTCGCATAGATCGTCGATGATCCGGAAGCCGTATTGCATCACGGCGGTACATATCTGTAGGTTCGTGCAGCCTAGTAGCAGGAAATCGAGGGCATCCCGCCAAGTCTCTATACCGCCTATCCCGCTGATAGGCATCTTGCCGGCAGAAGGATCGCTCGCCAGCTCATGTATGAACCGGAGAGCGATAGGGCGCACGGCTTTCCCCGAATAGCCGGACACGCTGCTCAGTCCGCAGACAACGGGCCGGGCCGTAAGCGCTTTCTCATCGATACGGGTGATACATTTGATGGTGTTGATGGCGGCTATCCCGGTGGCTCCTCCTTCGTGGGCGGCGAGCGCCACGGGTGTCATCTGCCCGATATTCGGTGTCATCTTCGCTAGTATCGGCAGATGGGTACCCCGGCGTGTGGCGGCGGTGAACCGGCGTACCAGTTCCGGGTTTTGTCCTACGTCGCTGCCCATCCCTTCTTGCGTCATTTGTGGGCAAGAGAAGTTGCACTCAATGATATCGGCCCCAGCCTGCGTGGAATATTGGGCAAGCCGTGTCCACTCATCGTCTGTCCGTCCCATAATGGAGGAGATGATTAATTTGTCAGGATAGCGTTGCTTGAGGCGATAGAGAGTATCGAAATTCTCTTCGACAGAGGCTTCCGACAATTGTTCCATGTTCTTGAATCCGATGAAAGGCACGCCATCCACCTCCATTTGGTCGAAGCGGGGGGATACCTCATGGTTCGGATAGAATGATATCGTCTTGAAGCAGATACCGGCCCAACCGGCTTCGAGGGCCCGGACGCACATCTCGTAATTATGGGCTACGGGTGAGGAGGCCAGTATAAAGGGATTGGCGCAGCGGATGCCGCAAAAGTCGATCGCCAAGTCCGGAGACGAAGTGAGGGGAGAACTATCCGTCGGGTTTGGCATATCTTGCAATTGCCGTACGATTTGAGTGATGGATATCGCCCGGTCGGTTCGTCCGCGGAGGCAGGCCTTCTCGCAAGGATGCCCGTCGCAATCCCTGCAGGCTTCCATCTGGTAGGCCCGGAGGATAGCTCCCGCTAGGTTGTCCATTTTACAGGCCCGCAGCAAGCGGCCCGGATCTAGTCCGGGCTTGCATGCCTTTGTGCAGACAGGGGCATCGCACAGATAACAGCGATTCGATTCTTCCGTTAGGAGGCGTTTTCTCTGGAGGAGGTTTGTCTTCATGGCTTCTAACTGTATTATCTTACTACTTTCTGTACTTTCCGGTAACGTTCGGTCACTACCTCCACGGTGTACAGGTGTCCGGGCAGGCTGAAGATTGCTTTTCCGGATACCGCTTGCTGGTGACCGGCCAACGTGCCGTTCATGCTGTAGACGTTGACGGTGGCTCCCGTCAGGCAGTCTACCGTAAGCATGCCGTCGAGGAAGCGGATAGATAGGGGCTCGTCGGTCGTTACCTCCTCATTGCCAGTGGCGCTCACGTCACCTCGTACATAGGTGATGTTGTTGATGTCCCACGCCAATACGAAGGGTTTGTCGCTGTTTACCATGAAGGGAAAGGTGTCGGTGCCGAAGCTGATCTTCCGTTCGAGTAGCTTGGGGTAGTACTGGTCACGGAGCGTGTTCGACTTCTCGGCAGTGAGCAGATAGAGGGTGGATGAGAAGGACTCGGCTGTCTCTTCCGGCCTGACGTGCTTGTCCGTGCGTCGTATCTTCGAATAGGATGCGCTGATACCCTGCGAGGTTGTCGCTGTGGTCTGGTCTGTCCATTCCCAAGAACTTTGGTTCTCCAGTTGGAAGAAGGGGAATTTCAAATCCATAAGGCTGATGGCACCTTTGGTCTGACTGTCGGAGATTGTGCCGCTGGTTTCCAGCGTCATGTCGATCCGTTCGGAGTTGAGGCTGAAGTTGACGGACTTGCTGACATTTGGCTCGCTGGCGGTCATGGTGAGGATCTCACGGGCCTCCCAGTCTCCAAGTTTGCTTGGATTGTCTATGCGGAAAGGCTCTAGGTCGAGAGGCACTTCTACTTGTTTGATACTCTGCCGTGTCATGTAAGTATAGCTGAATATGGGCATTCGTACACTCTGTCTCCGGGTGGGGGAGAGGTATTCTAGGTCGCAACGGGTCAGAATGGGTACAGAGTAGAGGGCGATGGCCCGGTAGTCTGCTGTGTCGTTTGCTTCGAAGGTAACGGTGATGGACTCGGACTGGCTTGTTACTTCTTCGTGTTGT
>ULTD01042351.1_pt1 | contig 10205 bp, 9 predicted proteins | sample 1957321 | NCBI WGS metagenome assembly ULTD01 (sample SAMEA4835726, study PRJEB28245) | human gut metagenome | biome: gut microbiome; material: fecal sample | place: Denmark | collected 2008
ATTTCGTCGAGCGTCGCACCGTCGAAAATGGGCGTGGCGAACTTGAGGCCGAGTTCCTTGCCCGCCCAGCCGAGCACCGTTTCATAAATCTGGCCGAGGTTCATTCGGGAAGGCACGCCCAGCGGGTTCAGTACGATGTCCACTATCGAACCGTCGTCCAGGAAAGGCATGTCCTCGTCACGCACCACCTTCGCCACGATACCCTTGTTTCCGTGGCGGCCCGCCATTTTGTCGCCCACTTTCAGCTTGCGCTTCTTGGCGATATAGACTTTGGCGAGCTGGATGATGCCTGCCGGCAGCTCGTCGCCGTTGGTGAGGTTGTATTTCTCGCGCTTCACCCGTGCGTCGAGTTCCTTGTATTTGATGATGTAGTTGTTGATGGTCTGTCCGACAATCCGGTCGATGTGCTCGTCGCCCACCCACTTGTCCGTGTTGAGGTTCAGGTAGTCGATGTCTTCGAGCATCCTGCGGCTGAACTTCGCGCCTTTGGCGTAGAGGTCGGCGCCGAGGTAGTCCTTGATGCCCTGCGTCGTCCGGTCTTTCAGCACCGTCCACAGTTTGTCCACCAGGATGGCTTTCAGCGCTGCGGCATCCTTGGCGAACTGCGCGTCGATTTTGTCGAGCTGCACCTTCTCGGCCTGTTTGCCCTTCTTGTTGTCCTTGTTCACGCGGCTGAAGAGCTTTTTGTCGATGACCACGCCGTAGAGCGACGGCTGCGCCTTGAGCGATGCGTCCTTCACATCGCCGGCCTTGTCGCCGAAGATGGCGCGCAGCAGCTTCTCTTCCGGACTGGGGTCGCTCTCGCCCTTCGGGGTTATCTTGCCGATGAGGATGTCCCCCGGCTTGACGTTCGCTCCGATGCGGATGATACCGTTCTCGTCGAGGTCCTTCGTGGCGTCTTCGCTGACGTTCGGAATGTCGGAAGTCAGCTCTTCCATACCGCGCTTGGTCTCGCGCACCTCCATGATGTATTCATCCACGTGCACCGACGTGAAGAGGTCTTCGCGCACGAGGCGTTCGGATATCACGATGGCATCCTCGAAGTTGTACCCCTTCCAGGGCATGAACGCCACCTTGAGGTTGCGGCCCAAGGCGAGTTCGCCGTTGTCGGTCGAATAGCCTTCGGTGAGTATCTGGCCTTTCGTTACCCTTTCGCCCTGCATGACGGTGGGGCGCAGCGTGATGGACATGTTCTGGTTGGTCTTGCGGTAGCGCGGCAGGATATAGGTGGTCACTTCCGGGTCGAAGCTGACGAGCTTTTCGTCCTCCGTGCGCTCGTAGCGTACCTGTATCTGCTGTGCGTCGGCGAATACCACCTCGCCGTCCTTCTCGGCGACGATATGGATGCGGCTGTCGCCCATCATCTCCGATTCGAGGCCCGTACCCACGATGGGGGCTTCGGGGTTGATGAGGGGCACGGCCTGGCGCATCATGTTCGAACCCATGAGGGCACGGTTGGCGTCGTCGTGTTCGAGGAACGGAATGAGGCTCGCCGCGATGGAGGCTATCTGGTTCGGTGCCACATCCACTAAGTTCACCTGCTGGGCATTCACCGTCGGATAATCGGCTTCCACGCGCGCCTTGATGCGGTCCGGTTCGAGGAAGTTGCCCTCCTCGTCGATGCCGGCCGTGGCCTGCGCGATGATGAGGTTTTCCTCCTCCTCGGCGCTCATGTAGACGATGTCCTCGTCCTTCATGTCCACCTTGCCGTTTTCCACGCGGCGGTAGGGGGTTTCGATGAAGCCCATGTCGCTTATCTTGGCATAGACGCAAAGAGAGGAGATAAGGCCGATGTTCGGGCCTTCGGGCGTCTCGATGGGGCAGAGGCGGCCGTAGTGCGTGTAGTGTACGTCCCGGACTTCGAAACCTGCCCGGTCGCGCGACAGACCGCCCGGACCGAGGGCCGACAGACGGCGCTTGTGCGTCATTTCGGCCAGCGGGTTGATTTGGTCCATGAACTGCGAGAGCTGGTTCGTGCCGAAGAACGAGTTGATGACGCTCGAAAGCGTCTTGGCGTTGATGAGGTCTATCGGGGTGAAGACTTCGTTGTCGCGCACGTTCATCCGTTCGCGGATGGTACGCGCCATCCTGACGAAACCTACCGAGAACTGGTTGGAGAGCTGTTCCCCGACCGTCCGCACGCGGCGGTTGCTCAGGTGGTCGATGTCGTCCACGTCGGTTTTCGAGTTGATGAGCGAGATGAGGTATTTGATGATGGCTATCATGTCCTCTTTCGTCAGCACCCTCGTCTGCGGGTCTATGTCGAGGTCGAGCTTCTTGTTAATCCGGAAACGTCCCACCTCGCCCAGGTCGTAACGTTTGTCGGAGAAGAAGAGCTTGTCGATTACGTCCCGCGCCGTAGCTTCGTCGGGCGGCTCGGAATTGCGCAGCTGCCTGTATATGTAAACCACCGCTTCCTTCTCGGAATTGCAGGGGTCTTTCTGTAACGTGTTGTATATGATGGAATAGTCGTTGCCCGTCGCATTCTCCTTGTGCAGGAGGATGCTCTTGGCCCCGCTGTCGATGATTCGGTCGATGTCGTCGGCTTCGAGCACCGTTTCGCGGTCGATGATGACGTCGTTTCGCTCGATGGATACCACTTCGCCGGTGTCCTCGTCCACGAAGTCCTCCACCCATGTGCTGAGCACCCTTGCAGCCAGCTTGCGGCCGACGGCCTTTTTCAGGTTCGCGCGATTCACCTTCACCTCGTCTGCCAGGTCGAATATCTCCAGAATCTGCTGGTCGCTTTCGTAGCCGATGGCACGCAGCAGGGTGGTGACGGGCAGCTTCTTCTTACGGTCGATGTAGGCATACATCACGTTGTTGATGTCCGTAGCGAACTCTATCCACGACCCCTTGAACGGGATGATGCGGGCGGAGTAGAGCTTGGTGCCGTTGGTGTGCACGCTCTGACCGAAGAATACGCCCGGCGAACGGTGGAGCTGCGATACGATGACGCGTTCGGCACCGTTGATGACGAACGTGCCGCGCGGCGTCATGTACGGGATGGTACCGAAATAGACATCCTGCACTACCGTGTCGAAGTCCTCGTGTTCCGAGTCCGTACAGTAGAGTTTCAGTTTGGCCTTGAGCGGTACGCTGTAGGTCAGTCCGCGTTCGAGGCACTCCTCTATGGAATAACGGGGCGGGTCGATATAATAATCGATGAATTCCAGAACGAAGTTGTTCCTTGTATCGGTTATCGGGAAATTTTCCATGAACACCTTGTAGAGCCCCTCGTTCTTGCGGTTCTCCGCGGTGGTGTCGAGCTGGAAAAAGTCGTGGAATGATTTGAGCTGAATCTCCAGAAAATCGGGATAAGGCATCCTTTTCTTTACTGAAGAGAAGCTTATTCTCGGGTTATTTGCTTTTAAGGACATGTAACAAATATGTTTTTGAGTTGGGCCCGCGGCGTTTGCGGCGCCTGTGGCGGGTTGCACATGCTAATCCAAGATAAGGTGGCGTCTATCGCTTGTCAGGTAGTAGTCGCCGGTCGGTTGAGGGCAGAAGGGGAACCGTCGTGCGGCGGGAGCCGGAATCGCAGCGTCCCGTATCGCCGAGGCTCGTCGTCGCCGGTAGTTACCCTGTTTCGTTTCTCGACACAGAAAGCGGCCGTAGCCGCATCTTTGTCCGTCTTGCGGAACCGGTCGCCGGGGCGTTCGGCATCGTCCGCATGTCCCGGATACCGTTGCCGTCCTCCGGAAGGAACCGTCGCTGTCGGCCCTTCCTCCTCAGGGGAGTCTTTCGTCGGCCGCCTGCGGCGTGGAAACGGAATATTCCGGTTGATGTCCGTCGTTTATTCTGCTGATAATCAGCACAGCTTCCATGCCGGAAGCAACCCTTGCGCATCCTTGTGCATGCTATAGTGGCATCGCCGGCATGCCTTGAGGCGAAATAAACGACAAAAGGCATAGAGCCTGTTGCCAGACTCTATACCTGAATATGTTCGTTGCTGGAAGTATAAACTATTTAAGTTCAACTTCAGCTCCTGCTTCTTCGAGTTGCGATTTGATAGACTCAGCTTCCTCTTTGGAAACACCTTCCTTGATAGCCTTGGGAGCGCCGTCCACGAGGTCTTTGGCTTCCTTCAGGCCGAGACCGGTGATTTCCTTAACGACTTTGATAACGCCTACCTTAGCCTGACCTGCACTGGTGAGGACAACGTCGTAGGTGGATTTTTCGGCTGCACCTCCTTCAGCTGCACCTGCTGCGGGAGCTGCTGCAACTGCAACTGCTGCGGCTGCAGGTTCGATGCCGTACTCGTCCTTCAGAATAGCGGCCAATTCGGTTACTTCCTTAACTGTCAGGTTTACCAACTCTTCAGCTAATTTCTTGATGTCTGCCATTGTTGTATTGAATTATTTGTTTAATGTTTTCGTTAATTTTTGTTGCTTCCGTTCCTTGTGAGGCGGCATCTCAGGCCGGTCTTCTCCGCAGGAAATCCGGAAAAAAATCCGCTAATTGTTCCTCTCTTCGAGGGCTTTTACGATACCTGCGACCTTCTGACCTGCAGCACCGGAAAGTGCCGAAATGACATTCTTCGCCGGAGACTGGAGCAGACCGATGATATCCCCGATAAGCTCTTCGCGGCTCTTGATGGCTACGAGCATGTCGAGGTTCTGGTCGCCGACATAAATACAATCCTCTACGTATGCAGCCTTGAGCACCGGTTTCCCCTGCGGGTTCTTCTTACGGAACTCCTTGATGACCTGTGCCGGAGCTTTGTTTACGGAGGAGAACATAATCGAAGTCGCGCCGCTGAGCACTCCGATGAGCTGCTCGTCGGCCTTGTCGGTTGCCTCCAGTGCTTTCTCGAAAAGGGTATTCTTCACGACCATGAGATTTACCTCCTTTTCGAAGCACTGACGGCGGAGTGCCGCAGTCTGCTCGGCGTTGAGTTCGGCTATGTCCGTTATGTAGAAATGAGGGTATTCGTTGAGCTTGGCGGCCAGAGACTCTATTACCTGTCTTTTTTCTTCCCTGTTCATTGTCTTCGGAATTTTTATTTCGTGTCAATAGATTTGGGATCTATCTGTAAGCCGCAGCTCATTGTCGAGGAGAGATAGATGCTGAGGATGTAGGAACCCTTAGCGGCGGACGGTTTCAACTTGATGATTGTTCCGAGGAACTCCTTCGCGTTGTCGGCTATCTGTTCGGCAGTGAACGAAGCCTTGCCTATCGAAGAGTGGATGATGCCGTACTTGTCGACCTTGAAGTCGATTTTACCGGCCTTGACCTCTTTGACCGCTTTGCCCACCTCCATGGTGACCGTACCGGTCTTGGGGTTCGGCATGAGTCCGCGCGGACCGAGAATACGGCCCAGCGCACCTACTTTCGCCATTACGTTGGGAGTAGTGATGATGACGTCCACATCGGTCCAACCTCCTTTGATTTTCTCGATGTATTCGTCGAGTCCCACGTAATCGGCGCCGGCCTCTTTCGCTTCGTTCTCCTTGTCGGGAGTACAAAGCACGAGCACCCTTACTGTTTTACCTGTACCATGCGGCAGGGTAACGACACCCCTGACCATCTGGTTTGCCTTGCGGGGGTCTACGCCCAGGCGTACGTCCATGTCCACGGACGCGTCGAATTTCGTAAAGGTAATCTCCTTCAGAAGTTCGGCGGCCTCACTCAGTTTGTAAACCTTGTTCGGCTCCACCTTCGCAAGCATTGCTTTCTGATTCTTGGTCAGCTTACTCATCTTCGTCTATTCAATTACTTTTTAGGAAATTCGCCGACAACGCTGACACCCATGCTGCGGGCCGTTCCGGCAACCATGCGCATTGCAGACTCGACCGTGAAGCAGTTCATATCGCTCATCTTATCCTTGGCGATAGCCTCGACCTGCTCCCACGTAATCTGACCGACCTTGTTTCGGTTCGGCTCGGCTGACGCAGTGCTAATCTTGGCTGCTTCCTTAATCTGGACGGCTACGGGCGGCTGTTTAACGACGAAGTCGAACGACTTGTCGCTGTACACGGTGATGATAACCGGCAGGACCTTCCCCGCCTTGTCCTGGGTACGCGCATTGAACTGCTTGCAGAAGTCCATGATATTGACTCCCTTCGAACCGAGCGCGGGACCCACGGGGGGTGAAGGATTTGCGGCACCACCTTTTATCTGCAATTTAATAAATGCAGCAACCTCTTTTGCCATAGTTTTCCTTGGTTAATTACTCTTTTTCAACTTGCATAAAACTCAACTCCATAGGAGTCTTGCGTCCGAATATCTTCACGGAGACCGTGAGCTTCTTGCGGTCGTTGTCGACGGCCTCTATGACCCCCGAGAAACTTGAGAACGGCCCATCCGTAACCTTGACCGTCTCGCCGACAAAGAAAGGAATCTCGTTCTCCTCCTCACCCTGACTCAATTCGTCGACCCTGCCGAGGATGCGCGCCACCTCCTGTGGACGGAGCGGCGTGGCAATCATGCGTTTGCTGTCCTCCTTGGAGTCGCCGAGGAAGCCGAGTACATTGGGTGTGTTGCGAAGTACATACGGAATTTCTCCTACCATCGCTGCTTCGACAAGTACGTAGCCCGGATACGACACCTTCTCCTTGCTGATTTTCTTTCCGTTGCGGATGGTGTAAACCTTTTCCGTCGGAATCAGCACCTGCGAAATGTACTCCTCAAGGTGGGAGTTGTGAACCATCGTTTCGATGTACTCCTTGACCTTTTTTTCCTTTCCGCCGACGGCGCGTATCACGTACCACTGTCTGGCCTCTTTTTCACTCATAATCTGTAACCTGATTAATAATGAATTACCTTGCCAGATACCTGTAGACTACTTTCATGATATTCTCGAAAGAGAGGTCCATCGCCAGTACGACCACAGCGAATATCAAGGAAGCTACCATGACGGTAATTGCTAAACTCTGCAGCTCCTTCACCGGCGTCCAGGAAACCTTATGAACCAGCTCCGAATAGGATTCTTTGAAATAACGTATAAGTTTTTTCATACTTATATTTTCTTGTTTGCAGGAATGGAGGGATTCGAACCCCCATCAACGGTTTTGGAGACCGCTATTCTACCCTTGAACTACATTCCTATGGATGCGGCCGGATTGTCGTAAAGCCTTTAATATTCAGCCCCCGGCCGCATATCAGTAAACGGGCACAGCGCATCTGCCGCGCCCGTCGTAATCATCGTCGGTTACTCGATAATCTTGGTTATCTGACCGGCACCTACCGTACGGCCGCCTTCACGGATAGCGAAACGGAGACCTACGTTGAGGGCAACCGGGTAGATAAGCTCTACGGTAATCGTCGTATTGTCACCCGGCATGACCATATCCACGCCCTCCGGGAGGTGTACCTCGCCGGTTACGTCGAGCGTACGGAGGTAGAACTGCGGACGGTATTTGTTGTGGAACGGGGTGTGCCGACCTCCCTCGTCTTTCTTCAGGATATAAACCTCAGCCTCGAACTTGGTGTGAGGGGTTATGGAACCGGGTTTCGCAACTACCATACCGCGTTTCACATCCTTCTTGTCGATACCGCGCATGAGCAGACCTACGTTGTCGCCGGCTTCACCCTCGTCGAGCAGCTTGCGGAACATCTCCACGCCCGTGCAGGTAGAGGAGAGTTTCTGGCCGATACCGATGATTTCCACCGGGTCGCCTACGTGGATAACGCCGGTTTCGATACGGCCGGTAAGCACCGTACCGCGGCCCGTAATCGAGAATACGTCCTCGACAGGCATGAGGAATGGCTTGTCCACTTCACGCGGAGGCAGCGGTATGTAGCTGTCCACAGCGTCCATGAGCTCCATCACCTTCTCTTCCCACTTCGGTTCGCCGTTGAGTGCGCCGAGTGCGGAACCGCGGATGATGGGAGCGTTGTCGCCGTCGTAGTTGTAGAAGTTGAGCAGGTCGCGGAGCTCCATCTCTACGAGGTCGAGCATCTCCGGGTCGTCCACCATGTCCACCTTGTTCATGAACACTACGATTCTCGGAACGTTCACCTGACGGGCGAGAAGTACGTGCTCGCGGGTCTGGGGCATGGGACCGTCGGTTGCGGCAACCACAAGGATGGCACCGTCCATCTGGGCGGCACCGGTAACCATGTTCTTCACATAGTCGGCGTGACCGGGGCAGTCCACGTGTGCATAGTGACGGGAAGCCGTCTGGTACTCTACGTGCGAGGTATTAATCGTGATACCGCGTTCCTTCTCCTCCGGAGCGTTGTCGATAGAGTCGAAGCTGCGGAGTTCCGAGAGGCCCTTCTTTGCAAGTACGGTGGTAATTGCGGCGGTGAGGGTCGTTTTACCGTGGTCCACGTGTCCGATGGTACCGATATTTACGTGCGGCTTGGACCTGTCAAATTTCTCTTTTGCCATAATTTGATAGTTATTTAGGAATTAATTTAAAAAAATTCTTGCCGTTTCTTACGGAACTTCCGGCCCGGTTTTCGTCGTTTCGGCGACCTGTTTTCCGGTCCCTGCGCTCTACGGACAAATCCGGCGGCAAGGGCATATTTTACCCGCCTGGCCGGAAAACGGATAAATCCGCCGTGCACTCCGTTCGCAAAAAACGCAGTGATATAAAAAACGTCCTCCGGACATCTGTCCGCAAAAGAACCTGCTGATTTTTATACCACCTCGCCCGAATCGTTCATGGCCGGCCGGCGCGAGCAGGACGGTCATGCATATCATCCTTTTTTGAGCGGAAGACGAGGCTCAAACTCGCGACCCTCAGCTTGGAAGGCTGATGCTCTATCAACTGAGCTACTTCCGCTTGTTGGTAAAGGTCGCTATCCCGTCGGGAATCCCGTCCGGAATATCAGCCTTTACTAAAGCCACTTCGGCTTCGTGGGAGAAGATGGATTCGAACCACCGAAGGTATAAACCAGCAGATTTACAGTCTGCCCCATTTGGCCACTCTGGTATTCTCCCGTATCTTGTTAAAACGTTTTCCGCGCTCTTTTGCCGTTCTCCTCTTTTGTGATGCGGTGTCCGGCTTTTCCGCCCCTCCTTCGAGCCGATGGAGGGATTCGAACCCCCGACCAGCTGATTACAAATCAGCTGCTCTGGCCAACTGAGCTACATCGGCATGGCTTTCGGGGTGACAAAAATAGCGATAAAATCTTAATGTGCAAAAAATAAGCGCAAAAAAACGTCGCGTATCTCAAAATGCAAAGAACCGTTTTCTTTCCTTTCCGTCCCCGCGGGATTCCGGCGTTTTTTGCCGGGCCGTGCGAAGAGGAAAATTCGCCCGCAAAAGTACGACAGTTTTTCAGAATAAAAAATAATGGGCGACTTTTTTCCGCACAAACCGTCGTGTCGGAGGCTTTGCGGTGGAGGACAAGGCGGTTCGGGACGGGCATGATGGGAAAGGAGGCTTTCGGGAGGCGGCGATATCGTTTGCGGTTTGAGCAGTCCGGATGTGCAAATGTGTATATATTGTTGCAAATTCTATCCGTATGTACTATCATTGCCGGAGATTGTTGTATCTGATATTTATCTGTTAACCAAAAACTTTCTGACTCATGAAAAAATGTTTTGTGACTTTGGCGGCTGCCCTGGCGATGTGTGGGACGGCTGTGGCCCAGATTTCTGCCGGCGATTACATGATAAAAGGCCGCGTGGGGTTGAATACGGCAGGGGTACTGCCGTATGAAAGTCCGTTCGGAGGAAAATACGCAAGCTCTTATAACCTCGTGGCCTTTACACCGCAGTTTGAATATTTTGCTACGGACAGACTGTCGGTCGGTTTTTCTGCGGGGATATTGAATGCATGGTCGAGAGACAAGGCGGACTACGAACAGTTGGGAAAAAGCATTGATAAAGACGGGGTATTGGGCTACTTCGTAGGGCCTTCCGTCAATTATTATATACCTCTCGGCAATAGGTTCTATTTGTCTTTCAATGGATTCATCGGGTATTTCGGGATGTCGTCGTGGTCGGTGTACAAAGTCGGTGACAACAAGGAAAAGGGTAGCAGTTGTGCGAATTTCGGAATACTCTCCGTCGTGCCCATGCTGAATTATTTCATCAATGACCGTTGGATGCTTACCCTTTCCGCAGGGAATGCTGCACTTGCATTGGGCGGCGAGGACGGTATGGATACTCCGATGTATTATGCCGGCGTCAATTGGGGAACACCCATGTTGGGCATCGGGTTCAAGTTCTGACGGATAGAGGACCGTTTTCCGTCCGGTGCCGGTACGATGCGTGCCGTCGGCCGGTCGGGAGCCGTATGCGGCGG
>ULTD01053096.1_pt1 | contig 10096 bp, 10 predicted proteins | sample 1957321 | NCBI WGS metagenome assembly ULTD01 (sample SAMEA4835726, study PRJEB28245) | human gut metagenome | biome: gut microbiome; material: fecal sample | place: Denmark | collected 2008
GTCATGGAAAGTTCAATGATTGAATGTTAGATTTTGGCAAGCGCCTGATCCAAATCCGCAATCAGGTCATCAATATGTTCCGTTCCAATTGATAAACGTACGGTGCCCGGATAAATCTCCTGTTCGGCGAGTTCCTGTGCATTGAGCTGTGAATGGGTAGTGCTTGCCGGGTGGATCACCAATGATTTCACATCGGCAACATTGGCAAGCAGGGAGAAAATCTCCAGGCTGTCGATGAAGCGGTGTGCTTCCTCTTGTCCGCCTTTTACCTCGAAAGTAAAAATGGAACCGGCACCATTCGGGAAGTAACGTTGATACAGTGCATGGTCAGGATGATTGGATAATGACGGATGGTTCACTTTCTTCACTTTCGGATGATTGTTTAAGAAATTCACTACCTTCAATGCATTTTCTACATGGCGTTCTACGCGCAAGGAAAGAGTTTCCAAGCCTTGCAACAGGATAAAAGCGTTGAATGGACTGATGGTGGCACCTGTGTCGCGCAGCAGAATAGCCCGGATACGGATGGCATAGGCAGCCGGACCGGCTGCATCAACGAAGCGTACGCCATGATAGCATGGATCAGGTTCGGTTAGTTGTGGAAATTTGCCGGAAGCTACCCAGTCGAATTTGCCCGAATCTACAATGACTCCTCCTAATGACGAACCGTGTCCGCCAATGAATTTTGTTGCGGAATGTACTACGATATCTGCTCCGTGTTCGATAGGGCGGATTAAATACGGGGTACCAAATGTGTTGTCAATAATCAAAGGTATTTTGTGGCGGTGGGCTATTTCAGCTACTGCCTCTATATCAATGATATTTGAGTTCGGATTTCCCAATGTCTCGATAAATACGGCTTTCGTATTTTCCTGAATGGCTTTTTCAAAGTTCGATAAATCACTTGGATCAACGAATGTTGTTGTGATGCCATAACTGGGTAAGGTATGAGCCAGTAAGTTATAGCTTCCTCCATAAATAGTTTTGGCTGCCACAATATGGTCGCCTGCACGAGTGATGTTCTCGAAAGCATAAGTGATAGCAGCGGCACCCGAAGCAACTGCCAGCCCTGCTACTCCTCCTTCAAGAGCGGCTACGCGTTGTTCAAAAACTCCTTGAGTGGAGTTGGTCAGACGACCGTAGATGTTTCCCGGGTCCTGCAGGCCGAAACGTGCGGCTGCGTGAGCGGAGTTGTGAAATACATAAGAAGTAGTCTGATAAATAGGTACTGCACGGGCATCTGTTGCCGGATCTGCTTGTTCTTGTCCTACATGAACTTGTAAAGTCTCGAAATGTAAATTCTTTGTTGCCATAATCGTATATTTTTTAAGTTTAATATTCTTTCTTTATTTTCTTGCAAAGTTATTGGATGAAGATATATCGAACAATATATATCTAAAATATAGAAAATAATGCTATTTTTGTGCCATTATATGGAATAATATAACTGTGCTATTCCTAGAAATCACCTTTTAGAAGAATATTTTTCTTATGGATACTTTTGATAAACTGGATAGAGTCGATTTGCAAATACTCCGTACTTTGCAAGAAAACGCCCGATTGACGACAAAAGAGTTGGCTGCACGGGTGAGCCTTTCTTCAACTCCTGTTTTTGAACGTCTTAAACGGTTGGAGAGTGGAGGATATATAAAGAAGTATATTGCCGTATTGGATGCGGAAAAGCTGAATCAGGGATTTGTCGTATTCTGCAGTGTGAAGCTTAGACGGCTGAACAGGGATATAGCAGCCGAGTTTACGCGGATCATACAGGATATTCCTGAAGTAACCGAATGTTATAACATATCAGGAAGTTATGATTACCTGTTGAAGATTCATGCTCCCAATATGAAATACTATCAGGAGTTTATTCTGAATGTGTTGGGGACGATTGATAGCTTGGGATCATTGGAAAGTACGTTTGTGATGGCGGAAGTGAAGCATCAATATGGGATACATATTTAGTTCGTTGCGTGATAGTATGAAATTTATCTTGTATATTTGCTATGTAATATAAATCCAGTTCTGCTAACACAATGAAATGGCAACTTTGTAAATAGCTTCGCCCATACGGATTGTAACAATAGAAAGTTCTGCTGTTACAACTGTTTGTGATTTAACGTAAATCACAAGTTATTTTATTTATTCTATTCAATAAACCATATAAAAGTAGCTATTACAATGAATTCGAACATATATCCTCGTACCAATGATTTTCAGACTATTTACCTGAATACGGTGATTAAGAATCCTGCTATTATCGTAGGTGATTATACAATATACAATGATTTTGTAAATGATCCGGTTCTTTTTGAGAAGAACAATGTTTTATATCATTATCCGATTAATAAAGATCGCTTGATAATAGGAAAATTCTGCTCCATAGCCTGTGGAGCTAAGTTTCTTTTCAACAGTGCAAATCACACATTGAATTCTTTATCCAATTATACATTTCCTATCTTTTTTGAGGAATGGAATTTAGATAAGGGAGATGTAACTTCTGCCTGGGATAATAAAGGAGATATAGTAATAGGTAATGATGTCTGGATTGGATATGAAGCTGTTATCATGGCAGGAGTACATATTGGAAATGGGGCAGTCATTGCGTCGCGGGCAGTGGTTACTAAAGATGTTCCTCCTTATACGATAGTAGGTGGGACACCGGCCAAAGAAATCCGGAAGCGTTTTGATGAGAATACGATTGCCCAATTGCAGAAATTGCAATGGTGGGATTGGAGTATTGAGAAGATATCCGAATGTATACCTTATATTACAGGTGGAAAGATTGAAGAATTGAAAAAGATAAATGTTACGTTATAAACATGAAGAAGCTAATTATTGTATTTGTTCTTTTATTATCGGCACTCTCTTGTTTCTCACAAACAGAGTTTACAACTTGCCTTTTTGATACTTCAAGAAACAGAGTGATACCGCTAGCCGTCTATCAGCCGCACAAAGTGAATTTGAAAACGAAAGTCATCATATTCAGCCATGGCTATGATGGAAATAAAAACAATAAGTCCAATCAGACTTATGCCTATCTAACACGATTCCTTTCCCAGAAAGGCTTTTACGTAATAAGCATACAACATGAATTGGTAGATGATCCTCTTTTGGCCATGGAAGGTAATTTCATGGAAACACGCATGCCAAATTGGGAAAGGGGAGTGGCAAATATTCTTTTTACTATTCAGGAATTTAAGAAATTGAAGCCACAATTAAATTGGAATGACCTTATATTGATAGGACATTCCAATGGCGGAGATATGACCATGTTATTTGCTACCCGATATCCGGAGTTGATAAATAAAGCCATATCTATGGATCATCGCAGAATGATAATGCCCAGAATACAGAAACCTCGACTCTATACACTAAGAGGATGCGATTATGATACAGACTCTGGAGTGTTACCTACTGAAAAGGAGCAGGAACAATTCCGGATGAAGGTTGTAAAATTAGATGGAGTAACACATAGCAATATGGGAGAGAATGGGACGGAAGAACAACACAACCTTATCAATCAGTATATCTATGGATTTCTTACATGGAGATAACTGATGTATTATATTTATTTTATCCAATGGTTTTAAATCGAAAGCCTGTTTTTCTTATAACTTTGCAACTGATTTTAGAAAAAGAAGTTTGGGATGATAAATAAATATGAAGAACGACTGGGGACAGAGCGCATGTTACCGCTTGTTTTTAAGATGGCACTTCCGGCTGTGGCAGCGCAATTTGTTAATTTGCTTTATAGCATGGTCGACCGTATTTATATTGGTCATATTCCTGGGATTGGTACGGATGCATTGGCGGGTGTAGGAGTAACGACTTCTCTTGTTATACTGATTTCTTCTTTTTCAGCGATAGTAGGAGGTGGCGGTGCGCCGTTAGCGGCTATCGCACTCGGACAGGGGGATCGTTCACGTGCCGGAAAAATTCTGGGTAATGGTTTTATCCTGCTGATACTATTCACCTTGTTTACTTCTCTCATCGCATATACCTTTATGGAGCCGATTCTACTCTTTACAGGAGCTTCAGAAAATACATTGGAGTATGCAGTCGACTATCTTTCTATCTATTTATTAGGAACTATCTTCGTAGAAATATCCACAGGATTAAACTCCTTTATTAATGCACAAGGGCGTCCTGCTATCGCTATGTACTCGGTATTAATAGGAGCACTGTTGAATATCGTCCTCGACCCGATTTTTATTTTTTGGCTCGATATGGGAGTAAAAGGCGCGGCCCTGGCTACAGTACTTTCACAGGCATGTAGTGCAGTGTGGGTTTTAACTTTCCTTTTCTCCCGGCACGCCTCTCTCCCTTTAGAAAAACGTTATATGGCGTTGAACCGGAAAATAATACTTTCTATATTTGCTTTGGGCGTATCACCGTTTATTATGGCAAGTACCGAAAGCCTGGTTGGCTTTGTTCTGAACAGCAGTCTGAAAGATTTTGGAGATATTTATGTCAGCGCATTGACCATTCTGCAAAGTGCGATGCAATTCGCAAGTGTCCCATTAACCGGATTTGCGCAAGGGTTTGTTCCTATTGTGAGTTATAATTATGGGCACGGCGATAAACAACGTGTCAAAGACTGTTTCCGTGTCGCATTGATAACTATGTTCTCATTCAACTTACTGCTGATGCTATTTATGATTCTATTCCCCTCAACAGTAGCTTCCGCCTTTACGAGTGATGAAAGACTGATAGAAACAGTCCGTTGGACAATGACTGTTTTCTTGGGCGGTATGACTATCTTCGGATTACAGCGAGCCTGCCAAAATATGTTTGTAGCTTTGGGGCAAGCAAAAATATCTATTTTCATAGCCTTGTTGCGCAAAGCAATCCTATTAATCCCATTGGCATTAATATTGCCACATTTTATGGGAGTAGCCGGTGTATATGCGGCTGAAGCTATATCCGATGCAACAGCGGCAATTTGTTGCACTTTGTTGTTCTTCTGGCAGTTCCCTAAAATTTTGGGAAAAATCCAGGGGAGCACTCTGCAGGTGAACTGATTTTCCTGTTATTAAACCATAAATGAAACTGATTGCGTAACTGATTACATATTTCTGTGGAAAATATTTGTTCATATTATAAAAAGCTAATATATTTGGGTAATCAATTACGTATTTAATAACGCAACTAATAAAAACATGGACTTTTTTAATCAGACAGGCAAATTAGCCATCGGTAGCAGATTACGCATGTTGACCGATAAAATAACAGTAGATGCGGCCGCCATCTATAAAATGTTTGGAATAGACCTCAAACCGAAATGGTTTCCAGTATTTTTTGTATTATCACGTGGGGAGGCAAAAACCATTACGTCCATAGCCAAAGAGATTGGTCATTCTCATCCTTCCGTGAGTAATATTATTAAAGAAATGGTAGCTAAAGGATTAGTGAAGGAGACAAAGGATAAATCTGACGGGAGAAGAAACATGGTCATGTTATCTGCCAAAGGAAAAAGAATGTCCGACTCTTTTTCAGAACAGTGCATAGATGTTACGACAGCTATTGAGCAAATCACGCAGCAAACCCGGAATGATCTTTGGAAAGCTATCGAAGAATGGGAGAATCTTTTGTTGGATAAATCTCTGTTGGAGCGGGTGAGGGAAGCGAAAAAGGAACGAGAGAGTAAGGACATCAAAATAGTTCCTTATGAACCTTGCTATCAATCTGCCTTCCGGATCCTTAACGAAGAGTGGATAACTGCTTACTTTCGGATGGAAGAGGCCGATTACAAGGCTTTAGACCATCCACAGGAATATATTCTGGATAAGGGAGGAGCTATTTTAGTGGCTCTTTATAAAGATGAACCTGTCGGTGTATGTGCTTTGTGCAAGATGGATCATCCGCTTTATGATTATGAGTTGGCTAAGCTGGCTGTCAGCCCTAAGGTTCAGAGCAAAGGTATCGGAGTACTGCTTTGCGAAGCAGTTGTAAATAAAGCGAAGGAGTTTGGGGGCAAAAGGCTTTTTATAGAGAGCAATACGCGTCTGAAACCGGCTATCCATATTTATCATAAGTTAGGCTTCAAGGAACTTCCCGAATATCATACGACTTATGAAAGAGGAGATATACAGATGGAATTAATGATTGAAGAGTGAAAATGAAAAAGGTGGATGGTGAATTTATTAAGGGGCGCATTGCCCCTTCATTCCAGTTCCTGTGCATAAATGTTGATGGCGCGTAATGCCTTTGATATTTCAGTCGGGGTGATCCCCTGACATTCTATTCTCAACACTTTTTCCCAGTCCTCCATATCTACATTCCATTTGTAGATTTGGGGACATAGGGTGAAAAGCGCTGCGATATGTTTGATATCCCGTACATTCTTTACCGAGGTGCGAAAAATTAGTATTTGCTCTTCCATAGTTACTATCAATTACTTTTGTTTTCAGTGCAAAGGTAGGTTTAAACAAGGTTCTGTATAGGATTATTCGACGAATGCCCTGATTACTCATGACGAAATAAGTAATCGGGGAGATTAACTTCATATACTTATCCTTTGAAAAGTCAGTCATCTGTACCTGTTAATATATAAAAAAGTGTATCTGTTCTCGTCTTTCTTTTTTGATTTACTTTGCAGTGTTGTTTTAATCTCCTAATATACTTAAAGGTTATGAAGTTGAATTTTGCTAAAAGAATGTCTTATATAAAGGCTTCGGAAATAAGAGAGATATTAAAAGTCACCGAACAGGAAGATGTGATTTCGTTTGCAGGTGGTCTGCCTGCTCCAGAACTTTTTCCGATAGATGAAATCAATGAGATCAATCAGATCGTATTGAAAGAGGCAGGTACGAAAGCGCTCCAATATACTACAACAGAAGGTTATGCTCCTTTGCGCGAATGGATTGCCAACCGGATGAACGAACGTTTGGGCACGGCTTTCGATAAAGATAATATTCTGATTACCCACGGCTCACAACAGGGATTGGACTTATCCGGAAAAGTTTTTCTGGACCAGGGAGATATCGTACTTTGCGAAAGCCCAACATATTTGGCTGCAATCAGCGCGTTCAAAGCGTATGGATGTAGCTTTATTGAAATTCCCACGGATGAGGACGGTATGATGATGGATGTTTTGGAAGAAATTTTGAGCAATACTCCTCATATAAAGCTGATATATGCAATACCTACTTTTCAAAATCCTACAGGAAAAACGTGGAGTTTGGAAAGACGCAGGAAGCTGGCTGAATTATCCGCAAAGTATGGTGTTGCGGTTATTGAAGACAATCCGTACGGCGAGTTAAGGTTTGAAGGAGAGTCTTTGCCATCTATAAAGTCTTTTGATGAGGCTGGAAATATCCTGTGTACAGGTAGTTTCTCGAAAATATTCTGTCCCGGTTTCCGGATTGGCTGGATTGCGGGGGATAAAGAGATTATCCGCAAATACGTATTGGTCAAGCAAGGTACGGATTTACAATGCAACACTATTGCCCAAATGACCATCGCCGAATACCTGAAGCGCTATGATATTGATAAACATATTGCCAAAATAGTAGAAGTATACAGAAAACGCAGAAATGTGGCGATTGAAAGTATAGAACGTTATTTTCCTGATACTATAAAGTTTACTCGTCCCGAAGGCGGATTATTTACATGGATAGAACTTCCCGAAGGGATTTCGGCACGTGATGTTTTAGTCAGAAGCCTGGAGAAAAAGATTGCTTTTGTTCCGGGAGGCTCCTTTTATCCGAACGGAAACAAGGAAAATACGCTTCGGATCAACTACTCTAATATGCCCGAAGACAAAATAGAGAAAGGACTTAAAACCCTCGGCGAAGTGGTAAAGGAGTATATCAGTCAATCAAAATGATTCTTTGATAATGTTTCCCAAAACCTGCAAGCGTTCTTCAATGAAAGCACTCCATTGCTGACCGAAACTCAAGCGCATACAGTTTCTGTACTGGTCGTGCAGAGTAAACATGCGTCCGGGAGCAATGCTGATCTTATGTTGCATCGCTTTGTAATATAGCTCCGTGGTATCAATCTTTTTATTCAGTTCCACCCAAAGCATAAAACCTCCTTGTGGAGTGATGATTTTAGTGTCTTCGGGAAAATAGTCGGTAATAGCTTGTGCCAAATGAAGACTATTGGAATGTAGCTCATGGCGCAACTTGCGTAAATGATTCTCATACCTGCCGTTCTCCATGAAGTTGGCAATGGCTTCTTGGTTGAGGGTAGGAGTGGATATTAAATGAATATGTTTCTGACGAATAATAGCATCCTTAAACTTACCGGGGGCAATCCAGCCTACCCGATAACCGGGAGCTAACGTCTTTGATACAGAACCACACCATAACACAAGTCCCTTTTCATCGAAAGCTTTGCATGGCTTAGGGCGTGAATGTCCGAAGAATACATCGCCGTATAAATCATCTTCAATCAGAGGAATATTGTGTTCCGCCAACATCTGTACTATCTCTTTCTTATGTTCATCGGGCATGCAACTCCCAAGCGGATTACTGAAATTACTGATAAGCAGGCATAGATTGATCTGCGGCAATACTTTTCTTAAAGCATCGGGTTCGATGCCTGTTACAGGATTGGTCGGCAGTTCCAGCACATGAAGCTCCATACTGTTGGCCAACTGTAATATCCCGAAATAAACAGGACTTTCAACAGCTATCGTGTCTCCTCTTTGAGCAATAACAGATAATGCCAAAGAGATGGAATTGGTTACTCCTGTGGTAGTAACAATATCATCTTCGGTCAGATTTCCATTCCAGCTATACGCAAAACGGGCAATATAGTTTCTCAAACGAATGTTTCCTTGAGGGTCTTCATACCTGGTGCCGTTCCCCGGAAGTGAATACATGGCCTTGGTCAGTTCTTTATTGAGTTTGGCAATAGGCAATAAAACATCTTCCGGTATTCCCAGCGAAAAACGGGTGATAGACGAATCTTCGATGGAATGATATACTTCCATGATTAAGTCTGCTTCTTCCTTTCCCGGAGATTGAGCGGAAGGCTGCGTTGTTGCCGGCGCAGACAAATTTAGTGGCTTATAATTGACAATGTACCCTGATTTGGGGCGGGAAATGATGAATCCTTCCTTTTCCAGTTCATAATATACCTGAATGGCTGTATATTTAAACTTACGCCATATTCATTGCTGATAGTACGTAAAGAAGGTAATTTCTCGCCTGCTTTCCATATACCTGTTTTTATTTGCCAGGCGATAGTGCCGGCTATCTTTTGATATAGGATTTCTCTTTTCATGTTTATTCTGTACTTGGCAAAGATACAAAAATGATGTCTGTATCTGTTGTTGTTTGATTGCAAATAATTCATTCAGTCATTTTTTATAATTGCTTGCTATTCAGTTATAAATTTATTCCATATCATTATATTTTAGACATGACAAGATTATCATTGAAATATATTTCAACATATACATTCCTACGATAGAAGCGTCAAAAATAAAAGAGACGAACAATTTTCTTAATTTAAGTTTAGGACTTCAACAGTCGATTCGTTTCTCGGTGAGAAACACTTCGTTTCTCGGTGTCGAAAAGGTTGTTTCTCGGTGAGAAACGGGTTATTGGTTTTAAAGGAAAAGCCCGAATAGTAACCGCCTGGATAACAGTGTTTTACAAAATAACGTTATCTATCAGAAATACATAGGAGTTTTATTGACATTTTTTTTGCAATACCGTTTATTTCTATTGCATCTATTACTGTAATAATATTTACATTAGAACTAAAATATGGCATTTATAAAAGAATCTGTTTCATTCCTTTCCGTACCGTTTTGAATCAAATAACAATAATTGGAGCTTGGGAAGAATCTACATGATGAAGTAGATGAAATCAACATTTATAATAGTGGCATTTCTATTCTCGTCACCTGTTCTTCTTCGGGTACGTTGGGATTGCTGTAATAATATTCAATGGATGTTCTCGAAGGTTTGTAACCGTTGGTTTTTATCCATTCCATCATCTCGTTGTACAGGACAGCCAGTTCGCTGTAAGTTCCTCTATGCAGACAGGAAACTATTTTTCTTTCCGGTATCGTTATGGAGCGTATATCCCCTTCACCCTGTAATTCTTTGGATGACTTTAGACCAATAATCATTTTGAT
>ULTD01019652.1_pt1 | contig 9990 bp, 5 predicted proteins | sample 1957321 | NCBI WGS metagenome assembly ULTD01 (sample SAMEA4835726, study PRJEB28245) | human gut metagenome | biome: gut microbiome; material: fecal sample | place: Denmark | collected 2008
CTGCATCCAGATTATTGGGCTGGGGCATGTTTTCCATGCGGATAGAACGGTTGACCGCGTTCAGGTAGGCCCGGGCGGAAGCTTCAATGACGTCTGTGGAGGCTCCCTTGCCCACAATGGGCTTGGGCTGGCCGAAGTCCACATGCACTGTGACTTCTCCCAGAGCGTCCTTCCCTTCGGAAGCGGCGTTGACGCTGTAGCCTTTCAGCGTGCCTTTGCGCCTGGTGATGCGCTCAATGGCTTTGATAACGGCGTCCACGGCGCCATTGCCCGTGGAGCTGTCTTCAAATTTCTTGCCTTCCTTGATCAGTCCCACCGTAGCCGTGGGCCGCGCGTGGCTGCCTGCCACGAATTGCAGGAAGTCCAGTTCCCATAGGCCGGTGGAGGCATGCAGGGAGTCGTCCACAATGGCGGAAAGATCATCATCATAAACGAATTTTTTGGAGTCGCCCACTTTCTTGAAGCGTTCAAAGACGGTGTTGACTTCCTCTTCCGTAAGGACATGGCCCAGCTGTTCCAGCCTGGATTTGACGGCAGCGCGTCCGGAATGCTTGGTGAGCGGGAGTTCCGTGGCTCCCCAGCCGACCGCCTGCGGGTCCATGACTTCATAGGTTTCCCGGCAGTTGAGGATGCCGTGCTGGTGGATGCCTGAAGAGTGGGCGAAAGCGTTTTCCCCCACGATGGCTTTGGACCGCTGCACCTGCATGCCGCTCATGCGGGCCACGATGCGGGAAGTGCGGACGATTTCCTTCGTGTTGATGTTGTCCGTGACGTCTCCGAATTGTCCGGCGCGGGTGCGCAGGGCCATGATGACCTCTTCCAGAGCCACGTTTCCGGCGCGTTCGCCGATGCCGTTAATGGTTCCTTCCACCTGGCGGGCTCCGGCGCGGACGGCTGCCAGGGAGTTGGCTACGGCCAGGCCAAGGTCATTGTGGCAATGCACGGAGATGACGGCTTTGCCGATGTTCGGCACATTTTCCTTCAGGTGGCGGATGATGCGGTAGAGCTCGTCCGGTGTGGTGTAGCCCACGGTATCCGGAATGTTGACGGTAGTGGCGCCGGCGTCGATGACTGTTTCCACGACTTTGGTCAGGAAGTCCAGGTCTGTGCGGGAAGCGTCCTCCGGGGAAAATTCCACGTCCTGGACAAATTGTTTGGCATAGGATACGCCTTCCGCGGCCATGCGCAGGATTTCGGATTCCGCTTTTTTCAGTTTGAACTGCATGTGCAGCTTGCTGGTGGCCAGGAAAATGTGGATGCGGGCACGTTCCCCGGCGGGTTCCAGGGCTTTGGCCGCCGCTTCAATGTCCGCCTTTACGCAGCGGGCCAGCCCGGCGATGCGGCATTTTTTGATTTCGCGGGCGATGGTGTGCACGGCTTCAAAGTCGCCGTCGGAGATGCAGGGAAAGCCGGCTTCAATCACGTCCATGCCCAGCCGTTCCATTTGACGCGCCACTTCCAGCTTTTCGCGTAGGTTCATGGATGCTCCGGGGCATTGTTCTCCATCGCGCAGGGTAGTGTCAAAAAAGTAGATTTGATCGGACATAGGTTAATGATGTTAAGCAGTGGCATGATAATGTTTTGCTCCAGTAACGCAAGCCCTACGCGCTGCATGCTTTCACAGAGCGTCCGGGCGGCGGAAGAGGGCCGCCGGAGAGAAGAATGACGGAACCGCTCTTTGCTTAAAAGGAGGAGCTTTGTAGGATGGAAGGGTGAAGATCAGATTTTACCTGAATGACCAGGCGGAGCGCATCATGGCTCTGTGGAGCGAAAGCCGCGGGGAATACCTGGCGGCGGACTCCGTGCTTGCCGAGGCTGATGCCTGCATTTGCGGAGAAACGGGTTCCTGCGGAGAGGAAATGAAGCGCATTGCCGCGTTTCTGGATAGTGCCGCCGCCAAAGCTGTCAACCCTGAATGGATGATTGATACCGCGCTGCCCTGTTCCCCTTCCAAGCTGGTGTGCCTGGGAAAAAGTTATGCAGACCATGCGAAGGAGTTTGACGGGGATTCCGTGCAGGAACCGGCTGTTTTTCTGAAGTCGCCTTCCGCCATTACTTCCTGCAGTGATGTTGTTTTGTATCCGCCCGGCTGCGACAAGCTGGATTATGAGATTGAATTGGCCGTAGTGATTAAGGATGTGCTGAAAAACGCTTCCCCGGAGGAGGCCGCAAGGGCTATCAGCGGCTATACCCTGATGTGCGACTATTCGGAAAGGGCCAACCAGCTGGAACATGGCGGGCAGTGGACCAAGGGGAAGAGCTATGACAGCTTTGCCCCGATGGGGCCCACGTTCATTTCCGCTGATGAACTTGGGGACGGCTCCGGCATTCCTCTGGAATTGAAAGTGAACGGGGAAGTGCGCCAGAGCGGCAATACGGACGGCTTGATCTGGCCTGTTCCGCGTCTGATTGCCTATGTTTCCCGGTTCATGACCTTATGGCCCGGAGATGTGGTTTCCACCGGCACTCCGGGAGGCGTGGGGATGGGGATGAAGCCTCCGGTATATTTGAAACCCGGGGATGTGGTGGAATGGGGAAGCCCCGCTTTTGGCTTCGCTTCCCAGGCAGTGGTGATTGATGATGAGGGGTAGGGGAATGGTTCTCCGGCCTTGTTGAATGTGGAGGGGGGGAAGGGAAAGTTCTGTCCCTTCCCGCTTCTGCGTATTTCTTCTGTATCCGGCGCATTGTTTTCCCGTGGAACGGAGCCGCCGGTGCTGCGTGGGCGGCAAATGACGCCTGCGCACGTGGGAAGGGCGTTGTTTTCTCTTGATTACTTCGCCGCGGTTTAGTGAAGTGGCCGCGTGAAAAATGTGGTTTTGTACGTGGTCATGGTGACCGGGCTGACGGCCCTCTTCGTTTGGCTGAAAGGCAGGAATGCGGAACGTGACCCTGCTTCCTCCGCCATGGTTGTGTCTCCGGAAGGCGCCGCCGCGCGTCCTGTTGTGCTGGTGGATGTCCGGACTCTGGATGAGTACCGCACGGGACATAAGGAGGGCGCCTTGAATATTCCGGCAGATGAGGTGGAACAACTGGCCCCCCGGCTTCTTCCTGATAAGAACGCCGTGATTATGCTGTATTGCCGTACGGGAAAGAGAGCGGACAAGGCGCTGGAAGCGCTCAGGAAGATGGGTTATTCCCATGTGGAAAACCTGCACCGGTTTGAAATGTAGCTTTCGGCCCGGTTGGGCCGAACGGGGATTCCGGGAGGCGCCGGCCATGCCGCCTCCTGATTCGGACGGCGGAGTTTTCTAACGTAAAAGGCACGGAATCAATGAGGAATAAGCCGTAAGCAAATGAGATTGAAGCTGTTCATTCTTTAACCAGTTCCAATTTCCCATTGGAAGATTTTCCTCCCATGGAGCGGACCCTGGCTCTGAGGGAGCATCCGTTGTTGGCATGAGTCCCCTTGGGAAGGGAAAGCCGATAGAAATTTCCATGGGAAGGCTTGCCTGCCAATCCGGCATGCTGGTCGCGGGCGATCACTTTGCCGTTTTCCAGGAGTTCGACGCCTTCTATTTCCAGAGCATGGTTTCCGGAAGTGAAAATGAACCGCACTCCGCGGAGTTTTTCAAGATCGGCGGAAGAAACGGGCCACTCCAGGTAACTCCATTCTGCGGCTACCGTCGCGGACGTCCAGGTTCCTATAATTGATCCGCCTGCTTTTCTTTTCAGGGAAGAAGGAAGAGGGGGCGCCTCCCGGACGGCCTGGCGGCAGGCTTGGAGCAAATCCTCTGGCGCATGTGCGGCGCTTACGCCGGTGGAACGGACCCATTTTTCCTCCCATGCACCCATATCCGGATTTTTGCCGGAAAGCCGGCTTTGCATGAAATGTTCCCAGCGCGGCAGGTAATAGTCCCGAATAAGGCCGCTCCCTATTCTGGCGGCGTAGTCGTCTATGGGAGGGCCCCACCTGGTCACCAGCCGTCTGGCGTTTTTTTCATACTCGTCTTTTTCCTCCGGAGAAGTTCCGTGAGACCGGGCAAACGATATCCAGCGCGACAGCCTCCAGGTGGGGTGCCCTTCCAGAAGGGAATCTGCCAGAAGGGCGTATTTGCGGAAATAGGCCATGCATTTTTCCGCGTTTTCCTGATCCTGTTCGTCCAGAGCTTCCTGGGCGGCCCGGATGGCTTCATTCATGCGTATGCCAAGATAATGGGCTGCCATCTCAACGGCATCCTGGCGGAACAGGGGGGATTGTTCCAGGCCGCGGGTGTTGACGAACAGGGAGAGTCCCCGGAGAAAGTCTTCACTTGTGTCAACGGAACAGTTTCGGGTGCCGGGTTTCATTTGCCAGTTGAAACGGGGATGATCTTTTAGGTTGGAGTAAGCCGTACAGCGGAACAGCCTCCAGGCTTCCTTCAGGGTATCCGGATAATTTCCGTATCTGGCCCGGCAATAATTTTCCAGATATTGTTCCACGTTTTCCTGGCGGTTCCTCCATGCGGCATCCGTGATCAGTTCGTAGATCACATCGTTATTTTCTATTCCTTCCGGGGCCATGCCCATTCCTGAAAGACGCCCCCTGGCCGGAGAGTTCAAGGCTTCCAGGTGGCCGTTGGCGTAAAAATCCATTACTCCGGTCATGGCGCATTTGCCGCCCATGTTGGGAACCACGCTGTAAACCCACGGTTTATTGAAAAACCCCTTGAAAACGTCCCAGTTCATGCCGTTGCGCCAGAAGGTTTTGTTGTAATCCGCCGCCAGGTCCAGAAGGAGCATTTTATCGTCCGGAACCCTGCTGAGCAAGGCCTTCAGAGTATCTGCGTTCCAGATGTTGCGCTGGAATCCGAACATCCAGCCCTGCATCACCCATACCGCGTCCGGATTGTCAGAGGAAATGGAGCGGTAGATTTGTTCCCCAAGGGAGCTGAGCATGCTGTTGCGGGCTTCAATGCCTCCTTTGTTTGCAGGGAGTTCCATTTCATTGAAGGAGTCTGCGAGAAAATAGGTGTTTTTCCCGAATTCCTTCTGCCATTCCTGCATGTACAGGCGCCCTATTTTGAGGAACAGAGGCTCTTCCGGAGAAAGAAAATGGGCATGGTTTTTTTGGGGCCAGCCTCCCCAGCCCAGCCGGTGAAGCTTCGCTTCCGGATAAAGGCGGAGGATGCCCCGGGGAACGAAACCGGAAAAAGCAGGGCAGATGGGGGCCATGCCCAGGGATTTCATCCTGTGGAGAATGCGGTGCTGCAGGGCGATTTGTTCCTTGTGCCAGCTGGCGGGAAGGGTGCCGTCATGATTGACGATGTTTCCCATCCGCTGCCAGGGAAGATGGGCCGGCCCCGTGTAAAATTCTTTTATTTCTTTTTCCGTCAGCCCCAGTTGCTTCCAGACCCGGACGGCGATCCCCTCCGTGGCAACCAGAGCCAGGGGCATGTTGATGCCGTGCAGAGCCATCCAGTCTATTTCCTTTTCCCAGCGTTCCCAGGTCCAGTAGGGCATCGTGTATCCATAGGTGACCACATTGAAATAATAGTGGTTGCGGAAAGGAGAAACGATGCGGCGCGGCGCGGTGTCCGGCAGCTGTGCCGGCCAGCGAATGTCCTTGTTTTCCCAGGATACCATTCCCAGACGGTTCGTTTTCAGAAAATCATAGAATCCCCGGCAAAGGGCTGTGCCGCTGCTTCCCCGGATCGTCAGCACTCCTCCGGAGGCTTTCGTCTCGAAAACATCATATCCGTTTTCTTTTTCAATGGTTTCCAGGTGCAGTTTTTCCGGGGAGGCGGCCAGAGACGGCACAGTCCGCATGATGACTGCGCGGGCGGCTTCCCGTTCCCTGTTTTTCTGCATGTCTTCCGCGAATACATGCAGGCTTGCAATCATCAGAAAGATCAGAATTCTGGGAAAGGAGGAGATCATGCCCATAAATACGCGGGGAGGGTCATTGTCCTTTCAGGGGATGGAAATGGCAGTTCCGCGGAATCCGGCCCAATGAAAAGGCCCCTGCATGTTGACATGCAGGGGCCCTGGTTGAAAAGCCGGAAAGCGTTTATTCCGCCTTGGGTTTCCGCGGCGTTCTCTTGCGCGGCGCTTTGGGCCTGGCTGGTTTTTTGTCCTTGATGTGCAGGAAGGTGAGCGTCTCCGTCCCGTCCGTTTCCACGGCTTCAATTTTATCGCCGGGTTTCACGTCTCCCCTCAGCAGGGATTCCGCCAGCGGGTCTTCCAGCAGGCGTTCGATGGCGCGGCGCATCGGGCGGGCGCCGTACTGCGGGTCATAGCCGTTCTTGATGATCAGGCTCAGAGCTTCCTGGCTCAGGGCAAGCGTGATATTCTTGGTCTTGAGACGGGAGATGAGCTTGTCCGCTTCCAGATGCACGATGCGTTCCAGGTCGTCCCGTTCCAGCATGCGGAAGACAGAAATGTCATCGAAGCGGTTCAGGAATTCCGGACGGAATTGCTTGCGCGCCGCTTCCAGAATCTTTTCCTTCATGGCGGCGTAGTCCGCGTTGTCGGCGGCCATGGCGCCGAAGCCCATGGTGCTCTGCCGTTTGGCGGAAGCGGCCCCCACATTGGAGGTCAGGATGATGATGGTGTTGCGGAAGTTGATCTTGCGTCCCAGCGAGTCTGTCACGCTGCCTTCTTCCAAAATCTGGAGAAGCAGGTTCATGACGTCCGGATGGGCCTTTTCCACTTCATCAAAGAGGATGACGGAGTAGGGCCTGCGCCGGACGGCTTCCGTGAGCTGTCCGCCTTCGTCATGGCCTACGTAGCCGGGAGGAGAACCGATGAGACGGGACGTGGTGTGTTTTTCCATGTACTCGCTCATGTCCACCTGAATCAGGGCATCCGCGGTGCCGAACATGATTTCCGCCAGATTGCGGGCCAGATAGGTTTTGCCCACGCCGGTGGGGCCCAGGAAGAGGAATGAGCCGATCGGGCGGCGCGGATCCTTGATATCCGCACGGCTGCGCCGCAGAGCGCGGGCGATGGCGGAAGCCGCCTCGTCCTGGCCGATGACTTTGCTTTTCAACTCTTCCTCCATCCGCAGAAGCTTGGTGGTTTCCTTTTCCTCCATCCGGGCCAGCGGGATGCCCGTCCATTTGGCGAGTACGCTCATCACGTCTTCATCCGTCACGGGAACGTAGTTGGTCTCATAGGAGTTGCGCCAGGTTTCCAGCATGTTCTGAAGTTCCGCCTTGGCTTGTTTTTCCTCGTCGCGCAGGCGGGCTGCTTCTTCAAAAAGCTGGGTTTCCACAGCCTTGTCCTTGCGTTCCTTGATTTCCGCAATGCGGATTTCCATGTTGCTGATGTGGTCCGGGCGGGTCATCTGGGAGACGCGCTTGCGCGCGCCCGCTTCATCCAGGATGTCGATGGCCTTGTCCGGCAGGAACCGGCCCGTCAGATAGCGGTGGGAGAGCTTGGCTGCGGCTTCAACGGCTTCCTTCGTATAATGCACCTTGTGATGTTCCTCATACTTGGGCTGGATGCCGGCAAGAATCTGGATGGTGTCCTCCACGGAGGGTTCCCCTACCTGCACCTGCTGGAAGCGGCGTTCCAGGGCGGCGTCCTTCTCAATGTGTTTCCTGTATTCGTTGAGCGTGGTGGCGCCTATGGCCTGGAGCTCACCCCGGGAGAGGGCGGGCTTGATGATGTTGGAGGCGTCCATGGAGCCTTCCGCGGAGCCGGCGCCTACAATGGTGTGCAGTTCATCAATGAAAAGGATGACATTGCCTTCCCGGCGTATTTCATCCATTACGGCCTTGAGCCGTTCCTCAAACTGGCCGCGGTATTTGGTGCCGGCCACCATCAGCGCCAGGTCCAGGGAGATGACCCTCTTGCTGCGCAGGAGCTCCGGAACATGGCCCTGGGCTATTTCCTGGGCCAGCCCTTCCACGATGGCGGTTTTGCCCACCCCGGCTTCACCGAGCAGGACGGGGTTGTTCTTGTTCCTCCGGCACAGAATCTGGATGACGCGCTCAATTTCCGAGGCGCGGCCGATGACGGGATCCAGCTTGCCGTCCCGGGCCAGCTGGGTCATGTCCCGGCCAAAGGCCTGGAGCGCGGGGGTCTTGGATTTCTGCTGCCTGGAGTAGGAGGGGGAGGAAGGCTCGTCCGTCGGGATGGCGGGGGATTCATTTTCCTCCTCGTCGTCATCGTCGTCCGGGATGATGTTGTCTTCATCCGCATCCATCTGGTATTTGGGGGTCAGCACGTCCAGCAGTTCGCGCCGCGCCTGTTCCAAATCCACGCCGAAGTGGCGCAGAATCTGTCCGGCCACGCCGTCGCCGTCACGGATGAGGCCCAGGAGCAGGTGTTCCGTGCCCACATACGTGTGGTTGAGTTCCTGGGCTTCCCTGTTTGCCATTGCCAGGACTTTGCGCACCCTGGGGGTGTACGGGATGTTGCCCTCCGCCTGGGGTTCCGTTCCCCGGCCTATTTGTTCCTCCACCTGTTTGCGCACGGCGGTAAGCTCCACGCCCAGATTTTCCAGGATGGTGACGGCCACGCCCTTGCCCAGCTTGAGCAGGCCGAGCAGAAGGTGTTCGGTTCCTATGTAATGATGATTGAAGCGGTCCGCTTCCCGGCGCGCATGCGCCAGCACTTGTTGCGCCCTAGGCGTAAAATTATTCATGGATGGTCAAAAAATTTGTATGGTTGCATTAGTTGCCGGAAAGTTCTTTCCGAATAATATCAGCGCGGATCTGGTCCCTGTGTTCCGGAGTGGTTTGGTCCGTGGTGGACAGGCGGGCCAGATGGGCCGGCTGGATGTTCATGATGGTTTTATTGACGTTTTTTAATGCCTGGTGGGAAAAGATGTCCAGAGACGCTCCCATCCGGAGGAAGGAGAGCAGGGCCAGCGCCTCCTGCGTGGAAAGCAGAGTGGCGTTGGTCAGAAGGCCGTAGGCGCGGGAGACGCGGTCTTTCACCTGCAGGGAAGATGACTGGAGCAGCCGCCTGCGCGCGTTCCATTCCTGGTGGGCCAGGTCGGAGGTGAAGCGGGTCATGCGTTCCACAATCTGGTCTTCACTGTCCCCCAGCGTGGACTGGTTGGATATCTGGAAAAGGTTGCCGGTGGCTTCCGTCCCTTCCCCGTAAAGGCCGCGGACGGTAATGTTGAGCTGCGCGGCCGCCTGAACGACCTGCTGCATCTGTTCGGAGATGACGAGGCCCGGCAGATGCATCATCACGGAGGCCCTCATGCCCGTGCCCAGGTTGGTGGGACAGGCGGTAATGTAGCCCAGCCGCGTATTGTAGGCGTACGGGAGCCTGGCCTCCAGTTCGGAGTCTATTTTGGAGATGGCCCCCCATGCTTTTTTAAGCTGGATGCCGGGCAGGATATACTGCAGGCGCAGATGGTCCTCCTCATTAAAGAGGATGCTGGCATTCTGGCTGCGGGAGATGAGGACGGCGCAGCCTTCCGAACGCGCCGCCAGTTCCCGGGAAATGAGGTGGCGTTCCACCAGCAACTGTTTCTGCTGCTGGGTAAGTCCGGAGAGCTCCGCATAATAGCCTCCCTTCATGACGGGGATTTGGCGCGCTTCTCCGGAAGTGAGCTTCAGCGTTTCCTCCCTCTGCTGGCGTGTGGCCCAGCCGGGAAAGGGGGTGGCGGTCAGGTTGCGCGCCAGGCGGATGCGGGAGGTGAGGACGATGTCGTGCTCATCCCTTGATTCCACCATCCATTTGGCGGGGTTGTTGAGTAAGTCGTCAAAGAGCATGTATGTTAATTGGTCGGCGTGCGCAATTGTTTGATTTGATCGCGGAGTTTGGCGGCGCGTTCATAATCCTCTCTTGCCACTGCCAGGGAAAGCTGTTGTTCCAGATCGCTGATGGTATGGGTTTCCGTTTCGCGTTTTTCGGCCCGTTCCGGCGTTTTCCCGTGATGGTGGGAATCAGGCTGGATCTGGGTAAGAAGAGGGAGGATTTCTTCTTCAAAGACGTTGTAGCATTCACTGCAGCCCAGGCGTCCTACGTTTTTGTAATCCTGAAGGGTGAAGGAGCAGATCGGACAGCTTGTGAGGGGCAGGGATTGCAGGGCCGGAATAGGAGCGGCGG
>ULTD01077427.1_pt1 | contig 9955 bp, 8 predicted proteins | sample 1957321 | NCBI WGS metagenome assembly ULTD01 (sample SAMEA4835726, study PRJEB28245) | human gut metagenome | biome: gut microbiome; material: fecal sample | place: Denmark | collected 2008
AATCGGACAGTGTCGATTATAGTCCGATTTCGGACATTTGTCAAGAAACTTTTGCTGAAAAAATAACAGAGTGTGTGTAACCGATTGAACAATTTTTGAACTTTCTTGCCCTATGTCTTGTTATCTCCCTGACTTTCCGATAACGTTTTCTGAAATGCAGTCTGTTTCCTTGACGGCTGTTGAAATTGGGCGTATAATGGCAGATGCGCAATTGCGCCATATAATAGGAAACGCTGCCTCAGAAATCCGAATGTGCCTGTGCCGCCCTGTGATGAACGAAAAGAAAGAGTTATCGATATGAACAGTGAGCAGATCCGGAAGTTTTTCGCTGATTATCAGGTTGTCCTCAAGCGGGTGGAGCAGCTCGAAGCTGCTATGCGCATCAAGTCCGACTGGGACACATGGTGCGCTGCCCTTCGGGAGCGCGCTGAATTCTTCCGCACGGAGTATGCGCACATGAATGCCCTGATGCGCAGCGTGATGCCGGAGTTCGCGAAGGAAGAACCTGCTTTAGACGATGACGCATGGAAACAGCTGCAAATTTCGATGATGGACTTCTATCGCGCAGATACGCATGACTTGGCGATCCTGATGGAACTTGCAAAGATTCTCCAGAAGCACTATGGACACAGCAACAACCTTGCCGCGATGACGGATGTGGATCTGACATTGGCGTACACAAATCTGGAATTCTCCCGCATCCTGCGTGAACCATATGGCACACGCGCAAGGGACTATTACCGCAAGATTTCGGTTTTGTCGCGGAATTTCGGCGCAATCAAGGAGCACAGCGTCCATCAGGCGATTGTGATCTCCTACGCGAACCTCGTGATGAGCTGCTGCGTGTTGGGCACGGTCACGATGGAAGAAGCGTTTGGCATGTGGGAGGAAATGAAGGAACTGCAAGCGTCGGATGCGCTGGCGGCGACGCGCGAAAGCGAGCCGGACGTAGGCAGGCTGCTGGATATTTTCACCGAGCGCTTCCGCACGGACGCTTACGCGCTGGCGAAATCGTTTGACCGCACCATTGAGGCGCACACCCGCTATGTGCCGCCGGAATTGATGAGTCGGATTGAGCAGATAACGGCAGAATATTACGAAAAGCTGGATAAGCCGGAGGAAAGCACTGCCGACATGTTCCAAATTATCACCAGCCAGTGTGACTTCGACTGCGAGACGGGCCGCCGCACGGCAGATGAGTGCTGGAAGGAGATTCACACTTTCTTCCGTAAGACAAAGCCGAAGGTGAAGCAGTTCGGTGAAGTGGACGTGCGCAAAATTGACGTTATTTCCTATTACATGACCTCTCTGGACGCGCTGATTTCCTTCCTTGTGGAAACGACGATGCCGATGGAGGATAAGAAACGCTATTTCCGCGAATATCAGCAGGATATCCGTGATTTCATTGCGGATTACGACACGCGCACCGGGCATAGCAACACGCTGAACAACGCACTGGAGGAGCTGGCGTTCTTCCCGAATGCCTATGCGCTGTTCGACACGGCGGAGGAGAAAATCGACTACATCTTCCGGCTCGTTGTCGCGCGGCACTGCACCGCGTTCCTGCATTCGCTGATGGTGTCCGCCTTTGCGGAAGCGATTCTCTCCGCCATCATCGACAAAGAACCGGCGCTGATGGTGGGGTATCACGGCGTGACGTCGCCGGAGGATGTGCAGGCGCACCGCACGGAAATCCTGCAATTTGCGCATGACGCCGCCCTGCTGCACGATGTGGGCAAGAATTCCATGCTCGAGATTATCGAGACGCAGCACCGCCCGCTGACGGACGAGGAGTTCGGCATCATCCGCTCCCACCCGAACCGCGGCGGGCAGTACCTGAGCATCGACGAGGATTTGGCGCGCTATGTGGATATCGCCCGCGGCCACCACAAGTTCTACAACGGCAAGGGCGGCTATCCGAACGACTTTGATAACACCGCCTCGCCGGAGCGCTTCATGATTGACATCATCACCGTCTGCGACTGTCTTGATGCCGCGACTGACCAGTACGGCCGCAACTACCACCAAGCCAAGACGACGGACGAAGTGCTGGCGGAATTCAAGCGCGATGCGGGTGTCCGCTACAACCCGGACATTGTGCGCTTCATCCTGCAGGATTCCGCTCTTCGCGATACCCTGCGCGAAATTTCCGGCTCCCGCCGCCTGACGATTTACTACGACACCTACAAGCACTATTTTATGTAACACAAGGGAGTTCCTCCCTTGACCCTTTCGCGCGATTGGGTTGGTGACACTATCAGGCAGGGCCCGCGTGTTTATCTGCCCTTTCAGTCAGCTAAAGGGGTCTGCCATAGCGGATGGAGAGGGCTTGCCGCAATACAAGCTATACTATTTCCAGATGGCGCAGGTGAATCTGGAAATAGTATTAATTCCTGAAAAGTGCAAATCAACAGACACAAAAAGAGCCGCTTCTACACAACAGAAGCAGCTCTTTTTCATATCCCCATCCCGCAATGCTCGCACCGCCGCGCAGCCCCTTCCACCACACTCGTGCGCCTCCCGCAGTGCGGACACGTCATAAACGACTGTGCCAGCCCATACGCCCGGAGGTTCGGCGCAGTCAGGTATACCATCGCCGTCAGCGGATCAATCTGAATGTTTCGCAGATAGTTTCCGCAGAGCAATAACCGCAGCGTCTCCATGTTCGGGCAGTCCGGCAGGAGCTTGGGCATATCCGACAGCGGAAACATGTGCAGCGAGAACGCTGCTAACTGCTGTGCAACGCCGCGCGCCCGGCGCCGGATGATTTCCCCCTGAAGCAGGTGCATCCCGGCGTACAGCGCCGCCGTCGCAAGGCATAGCAGCAGCACCACCATGTGCGTGTCGCCGCGCTCACCCGCCTTGCAGGTGCGCCACAGCAGCAGCGCCGATAGGGCGAAGAACAGCGCCATCAGCGGATACACCCACCATCGGCGGTTTGCCCGCTGCGTCAAATAGGGATTCATGCGGATGCCTCCTGTTGCCGAATAACATTCATTTCATCTATACAATACCATACTTGCAGGATAATGTCAACGGGAGCTCGCGGTTTGCCGAAAGAAAAGTGCCGGACAGCGCTGCCCGGCACAGTATTCTCGGCGGATGATTACTTGAAGTAGACCAGATTGCCGGTTTTGTCGATGATTTGCCATGTGCCGTTTATGCACACGTCTGCAAGACCTTCGTCAGTGAAGTCGGTTACGTCGTCGTATTGGCACTTGATAACGACATTTCCGTCGGGGTCGATGAACCCCCACTTACCGTTTTCGTATTCCCATACAGCAGCAAGTCCGTTGTAAAATTCATGCACATTTCTATATTGAACGGGAATGACTTCTTTGCCACTGCGGTCGATGAACCCGAAAAGTGTTCTGCTATTAGAATAACTTCCGACCTTGATGCGGTCATTGTGGAAAACAGGAACGGAAGAATTGAGTCCGTTCCAATCTGTGGCGCAATTGCCTAAGTCACTCCAAGATTTCTCTCCGAGAACACGACCTTGGTTATCGGCAAGCTGGAATAAATAGTAGGTATGCCGTTTGTCACTACGTTGAGAATCTTCTGTTATAAGGATGCGCATCCCATCGTTTGCTTTTGTAATTGCGAAATAGTCACAGCCTACTACTTCATGTCCCTGCGTATCAATCAAACCATAGTTGCTACCCTTGGCTACAATAGCAATTCCGTCCTCAAAATCCTGAATTTCATTCCAACGAGGAGTGACGGTGGTGTTCGTTGAGAAGTTTATAAGACCAACCTTTCTATGGAACGTGAAACGTGCTACGGTTGCCGTCATCTTTGTCAAGCTGGCGAAGGAGTTAATGCCAAGCATGTATGCCTTGCTGACGCTGTCCTGATAGTTATTCAATGCGCTGAAGAGTGTGTACGCCGTCTTGTAATCGCCCTTGGCAATGGCAGTCATGCCTCTGTCATAATTTGCACGTTGCTGAAGTGCTTGCGCGCGACTTGCACTGTCACTGTAATTTCCAAGTTCAGTGAACAGATCATAGGCAGCTACATATTGTCCGTGTTGTGCCGCCTCATTCGCCTGTTCGTACTTCGCGGCGTTCATGGCTTCCTGAATCTCGGTCAGCTGCGCCTTGCTGTCCTTGTAATCACCCAGCGCTTGGAAAGCAGCGTAGGTTTCCTGCAATTTTCCGGCGGCTTTCAGCGCGAGAGCGGCATCATAGTCGCGCGCCTTGATTTTCTCCCGCAGCGTCTCCACGCGGGCGGCGCTGTCCTGATAATTGCCGAGCTTCGTGAACGCGGTCAACGCATCTTCCAGCTTGCCCGCGGCTTCCAGCGCATCGGCACGGGCGTAATCGCGCGCAAGAATCTTCGCGGGGTAGGATGCCAAATGCATCTGGCTGTCGAGATACAGCGAAATGCCCAGCAGCAAATCCTGCGCCTCTTCGTACTCTTCTGATGCTTCATAGCTCAAAGCGGCGTAGTAGGTGACGCGCAGGGAGCTGTCCAGAAAATCGCCCAGCTGCTGCAAGTTCACGACCGCGACGGCGTAATTGCCCTGTTCAGCGGCGGCGATGGCGCTGCAATACATGGCATAGCGCGGCGCATCGGCATATCCGGCGAGACTGGCGAAGGAAGAAGCGGCTTCCTCGTACTTGCATTCTTTCAGCAGGTTCAAGGCGGGCTGGTAGTCATCCGCCGGGGAACTGCCCCATGCGAGGGCAGGTGCGCCCAGCACGGACAGCATCAGCACCAGACAGAGCAGCCATTGGCAGGTGCGTTTCATAGAGAATCCTTCTTTCCGCAGATGATTTGCAATCAAAAGTTCATCTGCCATCTTAACATCATTATACCATGCAATGAAAATGCTGTCAATTGCGAACGCAGCAAAAAACCGGGAAGCATCTGCCTCCCGGTTGAATTTACGCCCCCAGATACGCCTTCCTGACTGCATCGTTGTGCAGCAGCTCCTGCGCGTCGCCGGACATGGAAATCTTGCCCGTTTCCAGCACATACGCGCGGTTCGCGACGGACAATGCCATTTGCGCGTTCTGCTCCACCAGCAGAATCGTCGTGCCGCTCTTGTGCAGCGCGCGGATAATGTCGAAAATCTGCTCGACCAGAATCGGTGCAAGGCCCATCGACGGCTCATCCAGCATCAGCAGGCGCGGCTTGGACATCAGCGCGCGCGCCATCGCCAGCATCTGCTGCTCGCCGCCGGAGAGCGTGCCGGCAATCTGCTTCTGGCGCTCCTTCAGGCGCGCGAACAGCTCGAACATCTGCTCAATGCTGCCCGGAATCTCCTTGTCGGGGCGCGTGAAGCCGCCCATTTCGAGGTTTTCCAGCACCGTCATCTGCTGGAAGATGCGCCGCCCTTCGGGGCAGAGCGCCATGCCGTGCTTCACCATATCCGACGCGTGGACGCGCGCCAGATCCTTGCCGCCGAAGTGGATGCTGCCTTCGCGCGGGCGGAGCAGTCCAGCGACGGTGTTCAGCGTGGTGGATTTGCCCGCGCCGTTTGCGCCAATCAGCGTGACGACCTCGCCCTCATCCACCGAGAAGGAAATGCCCTTGATTGCGTGAATCGCGCCGTAATAAACGTTGATATCGTTGACTTCCAGCAGACTCATGCTTTCGCCTCCTTCTGCTTGCCCAGATACGCCTCAATGACGACCGGGTTGTTCTGGATTTCCTCTGCCGTGCCCTTGGCGATAATGCGCCCGTAGTTCAGCACGCAGATGCCTTCGCAGATGCCCATGACCAAATTCATGTCATGCTCAATGAGCAGGATAGCAATCTGGAACTGGTCGCGGATTTTGATGATGTTCTCCATCAGCTCCGCCGTTTCGTGCGGATTCATGCCCGCAGCGGGTTCGTCCAGCAGCAGAAGAGACGGATTCGTCGCCAGCGCGCGCACAATCTCCAAGCGCCGCTGTGCGCCGTAGGGGAGGGAACCCGCCTTGACATCGCCCATGTTTTCCATGCCGAAGATGCTCAGCAGATCCAGCGCCTTTTCGTGCTGCTTCTTCTCGCCTTGCCAATACTGCGGCAGACGGAAAATGCCGGAAAACATGCCGTACTTAATCTGGTTGTGCAGGCCGATGCGGACGTTCTCTTCCACCGTCATGTTGTCGAACAGGCGGATGTTCTGGAACGTGCGGGCAATGCCGAGCTTGCTGGCCTGCACTGTGTTCATGCCTGCCGTGTCTTTGCCGTTGATGAGAACCGTGCCGGTTGTGGGCTGATAGACCTTTGTCAGCAGGTTAAAGACCGTTGTCTTGCCCGCGCCGTTCGGGCCGATAAGCCCGCAGATTTCCGTGCGCCCGATGGCAAGGTTCACGTCGTCCACTGCCTTCAGGCCGCCGAACTCAATGCCCAGATGGCTGGCTTCCAGCACGGGCGAATGATTCACGTCGCGTTCCGGAATGATGCTGCGCGACGGCACGGGAACCATCTTTGTATTGGGCTTAAAACGCTTCAGCGGTTCAGTCATGCCGCGTCACCTTCCTTCACAACTTCTTTTTTCGCGGGGCGGATGCGCTCGAACACCTGCCGCACCACCGGGGCGTTGCCCAGCAGCATCACGGCAATCAGCACGATGGCGTAAATCAGCATACGATAGTCGCCAAATTCGCGCAGCACCTCCGGCAGCACCGTCAGCAGCGCCGCCGCAATCACCGAACCGCGGATATTGCCGATGCCGCCCAGCACGACGAACACCAGCACGAGGATGGACGTATCAAACTTGAACTTGTCCGGCGCGATGGAGGAGAAGTTCAGCCCAAACAGCGCGCCAGCCATGCCCGCCAGCGCCGCTGAGGTGACGAACGCCATCAGCTTGTACTTCGTCACGTTCACGCCCATCGCTTCAGCGGCAATGCGATTGTCGCGGCTTGCCATAATCGCGCGGCCAGAGCGGCTGTTGATGAGGTTCAGCACGACAAACAGCGTCAGCAGCACCAGCACGAAACCCGCCTCGAACGTCGCAATGCGCCCGACGCGCACCGCGCCCGCCGGCCCGTTGTACAGGAGCGTGCCATCAATGCGGGGATTGTTGAAGTTGACAATCAGCTTGCCGTTGCTGACCGCGAAATACAGGCAGTTCATGACGTTGCGGATGATTTCGCCGAACGCCAGCGTGACGATGGCAAGGTAGTCGCCGCGCAGACGCAGCACCGGGATGCCGATCAGCACACCCGCAATTGCCGCGCATACGCCGCCCGCCAGCATGGCCAGCACGAGGCGCATCGTCTCATTTTCCATCTGGAAGGCGTTCAGCAGCCAGCCGGACATGATGATGCCGGAGAACGCGCCGACGCTCATGAAGCCCGCGTGCCCCAGCGACAGTTCGCCGGAGATGCCGACCGTCAGGTTCAGCGAAACCGCCATGACGATGTAGACGCAAATCGGGATGAGCTGCCCATTCAGGGAGCGGCTGATGGTGACGCCCGGAATCATCTTGCTCAGCGCCATCTGCGTAAAGACGAACGCGATGATGACGATGGCGTAGGTGATCAAGTTGTTCAGAAAGCCCTTTGTTGACTTTTTCATCGTTTTCTTCATCCCGTTACACCTTCTCCCGCATCGGCTTGCCCAGCAGACCTGTCGGTTTGACCAGCAGCACGATAATCAGCACGGCGAACACCAGCGCGTCGCCCAGCTCCATGGACACATACGCCTTGCCGAGAATCTCAATGATGCCCAGCAGCAGGCCGCCCAGCAGCGCGCCGGGAATTGATCCGATGCCGCCGAAAACAGCCGCCGTGAACGCCTTGATGCCCGGCATGGAACCCGTCGTGGGCATCAGCGTGTGGTAGGTGGAGCAGAGCAGCACGCCCGCAATCGCCGCCAGCGCACTGCCGATGGCGAAGGTCAGGGAAATCGTCGCGTTCACCTTGATGCCCATCAGTTCCGCCGCGCTGCGGTCTTCGCTGACGGCGCGCATCGCCTTGCCCATCTTCGTGTGGGAGGTGAAGAACGTGAGCACCAGCATGATGATGATGTTCGCCAGCACGGTCACGATTGTTTCGCCAGTCAGAATCAGCTGCCCGTCAAACAGGCTGATGGACGGGATGCTGACGAAGGACGGGAACGACATGGGGTTCGGGCCGAACACCAGCAGCGCCAGGTTTTGCAGCAGGTAGCTCACGCCGATGGCGGTAATCAGCACGGCAAGGCTCGTTGCCTGACGCAGCGGCTTGTACGCCAGGCGCTCGATGACCATGCCCAGCACCGTGCAGACAATCATGGCAATCAGCACGCCAAGCAGGGGGGACATGCCCCAGTACTGCGTGGCACAGAAGGCAATGTACGCGCCAATCATGATGACGTCGCCGTGCGCGAAGTTCAGCATCTTGGCAATGCCGTAGACCATCGAGTAGCCCAAGGCGATGATGGCATACACGCTGCCAAGGCTGATGCCGTTGATGAGGTAAGAGAAGAACTGAAGCATCCTGCCTGCACCTCCAAATGACTGAAATCTGCGGGAAAAGCACTTTCCCTTGAAAGACAGCAAGGCAATCAGCAGCAGTCCGTGTGCACCCTTGCATCAACTGTTGCTGATTACCTTCTGTCTGCACCTGCTGGATACGCTCATGCCGGAGAAGGAAACTCCTCCTCCGGCATGAGGAAAACGTGTGGAATAGGGGGATTACTCCGCTGCAGCCGCCTCAGCGCCGACATACACGCCGTTCTTGATGATGACGGCCGTCGGGGTCTTGGTGACAGCGCCCGTCGCATCCCAGACCATCGTGCCGGTCAGACCGGTGACGGTCAGTTCCTGCATGGCAGCAATCATCGCGTCGCAGATATCTTCCGCCGCTTCGTCGCCCTTCACGCCAGCCTTTTCAGCGGCCGCCGCCAGCGCGTAGATGCCGTCATACGCATCCGCCGCGAACTGGTTCGGCACCTCGCCGTACTTTTCCTGATACTTGCCGACGAAGCTCTTGGTCAGCTCGTCCGGCGCGTCCGCGGAGAAGGGGGTCAGCAGCATGACGTCTTCCGCCAGCGCAACATCGAAGCCGGGCATGGTCAGGATGCCGTCCATGCCGTCAACGCCGAAGAACACCGGCTTGTAGCCCATGGTGTTGGCAGCGTTGAGAATCTGGGAAGCGGGGGTGTAGTAGATGGGCAGGAACACAACATCCGCACCGGCGTTCTTGGCCTCGGTCACCTGCACGGAGAAGTCCGTGGTGTCGTTGGTGAAGGTGGTCACGGAAACGATGTTCAGCCCCAGCTCGGCAGCCTTGCTCTCAAAGGTCTGATAGATACCGGTGGAATAGGTGTCGGCGTTGTTGTAGATGATGGCGACCTTCTTGTTGAAGATGTATTCAGCGGACGCGGAGCCCTGTGCCGGGTCCGTGAAGCAGACCTGATACGCATTGTCCTTGTTCGCGATGACTTCCAGCGAGGAGGCGGAGGGCGTGAGCATGAACACGCGCTCGTCATACGCCTGCGCGGAGACAGCAATGCAGGGGGTTGTCGTCACGCAGCCAAGGATGACCTGCGTGCCCTTGTCCAGCGTCGCGTTGTAAGCGTTGATGGACTTTTCAGCGTCGTTTTCATCGTCCTGCACATCCAGCACGATGTTCACCTTGCCGGCGGCGTTGATTTCTTCCACGGCGATTTCCGCGCCGCGCGCAACTGCCAGACCATAGACGGCGGCAGCGCCGGTCATCGGGCCAATCACGCCGATGTGAATCGTCGTCGTTTCCTCTGCGGACGCGAAGGACGCCATGCTCAGCGCCATGGCCAGAGCAAGAACGAGACTAAAGAACTTCTTCATGAGAACCAACCTCAGAACCAACCTCCTTATCAGGTGGACGGGCGGAAGCGTGTTCCGTTCGTCATGCAACAATTATACGCATCGGATGGCGTGCCGTAAAGGGTTTTTGTGGATTTTTCGTGTTCTTTTGCTGCACTTCCTGACGAAAATGTTCGCTTTCTGGCTAATACTATTTCCAGATTCACCTGCGCCATCTGCTTGCGC
>ULTD01012670.1_pt1 | contig 9906 bp, 8 predicted proteins | sample 1957321 | NCBI WGS metagenome assembly ULTD01 (sample SAMEA4835726, study PRJEB28245) | human gut metagenome | biome: gut microbiome; material: fecal sample | place: Denmark | collected 2008
TTCCCCGTCGTGGGGCGTCAGCACCGCACACAGCCCCGGCGGCAGGACAATGTATCTATATGCCCCGCCAGCGCGTTTATGCCGTCGGCGTCCAGCACCAGCGGCTTTTCCAACGTCAGCAGCGCGCGCACCAGCACGTCGCTGCCCTCGCTCCGCCCCAGGCCGCAGCCCACGGCCACGGCATCGCAGACGGCGGCACGGTGGCGTATCTCCGTCTCCGCGGCCGCGGAGAGCCTTCCGTCCTGCTCCGCCAGCGGATGAGGCATGGCGCACAGACATCTGGCCGCCGCGATGGGCCACACCGTCTCCGGCACGCCCAGGAACACCAGCCCGCAGCCGCTGTGTACCGCCCCGCCGGCACACAGCACCGGCGCGCCGGTGTACCCCACGCTGCCGCCCAGCAGATAGACCTTGCCGAAGGTCCCTTTGTGTCCGCCCTGGTCCCGGGAGGGCATAAGGCCCCGCACAAACGCCCTGTCGATGACCTGCATAGCGCACCTCCCCGTGCCTTTTTGTACAGTATAGCACATATGTCAATTACAAAACCTGCTTTTTTCGTATCGCGCCGCGAAAAAAGTGCTTGCAAGTTTCCTTTTGTTGTGGTATAAGTTATCCATCAAGCAAAAAAGCTGTGAACGGGAAGATCTGCGCCCACGCATCCGGCAGAGAGAGTCGGCCACCGGCTGCAAGCCGACTTGGGATGTACCGCAGTGTTCGCCCGGGAGCTGCCGCGAGGAAATGCGCGGCCGGACCCCGCCGTTACCGGGTAATGAGTGCGCGGACAAGGTCCGCGAAGCTGGGTGGTACCACGGAAGTTCGCCTTTCGTCCCAAGACATGGGATGAAGGGTGTTTTTTATTGCGCTTTACCCCATTAAACAACTCTGAAGAGGAGGAAGCAAATACATGAAAGAAAAACTGGAACAGCTGCTGGCCGAGGGCAAGCAGCGCATCGCCTCCGTCGCCACTGAGACGGAGCTTCAGGACATCAAGGCCGCGCTGCTGGGCAAGCAGGGCAGCCTGACCGAGCTGATGAAGGAGCTGCCCAAGCTGGACGTATCCCTGCGCCCGGAGATGGGCAAGGCCGTCAACCAGGTGAAAGGACAGCTGTCCGCCCTGCTGGACGAGCGCCGTGACGAGCTGAAGATGAAGGCCTCCGAGGTGGACCCGGACTTTGACATCTCCGTCCCCGGCACCATGCCCCTCAGCGGTGGTCTGCACCCCATCACCCAGATGTGCTACGACCTGAATGACGCCTTCCGTTCCATGGGCTTTGAGATCTTTGAGGAGGATGACATCACCAGCGAACTCTACGGCTTCGACAACCTGAACTTTCCCCCCAACCATCCCGCCCGCGAGAGCATGGACACCTATTGGCTGGCTGGCCATGACAAGGGCGAATGCTGGGACAAGCTGTGCCTGCGACCCCACCTGACCGGCGGCTCCGTCCGCTATCTCCAGACCCACAAGGCCCCCTACCGCTTCGTATATCCCGGCAAGGTCTACCGCAACGAGACCACCGACGCCCGGCACGAGCGTGCCTTCTTCCAGTATGAGGCGCTGATCGTGGACAAGGACTTCACCTTTGCCTCCGGCAAGGTGATGATCAAGAGCATCCTCAGCAAGGTCTTCGGCCGCGACGTTCCGGTCCGTATGCGCGCCGGCTTCTTCCCGTTCGTCGAGCCCGGCTTTGAGATCGACATGGGCTGCCTGGTCTGCGGCGGCAAGGGCTGCAGTGTGTGCAAGCACGTGGGCTGGATCGAGGTCATGCCCGGCGGCACGCCTCACCCCAACGTGCTGAAGGCCGCCGGCCTGGACCCCAATGAATACACCGGCTTCTACGTCAACATCGGTCTGGACCGCCTGGTAATGATGCGCTACGGCGTGGATGACGTCCGTCTGTTCCACAGCGCCGATCTGCGCTTCCTGGAACAGTTCCGCTGATAAGGGAGGGTACACGACATGAAAGTATCTTTGAATTGGATCCGCGATTACGTCCAGCTGCCGGCTGACGCCGACCTGAAAAAGCTGGCCTACGACCTGACCATGTCCACCGTGGAGGTGGAGGACGCCACCGATCTGGGCGCATCCTTCCACGACATGGTGGTGGGCGTTATCAACACCATCGAGCAGCACCCCAACGCCGACAAGCTGAAGGTGTGCAAGACCGATATCGGCGGCCGTGTGGAGGACATTGTCTGCGGCGGCAGCAATCTCCGCGAGGGCATGAAAGTAGCTGTGGCCCTGCCCGGCGCCATGTGCAAGTGGCACGGCGAGGGCGACCTGGTGGAGATCAAGAAGAGCAAGCTCCGCGGCGTGGACAGCTACGGCATGATCTGCGGCGCGGTGGAGATCGGCCTGGCCGACCTGTTCCCCACCAAGGAGGAAGCCCACATTCTGGACCTCAGTGACTTTGACGCCCCCGCCGGCACCCCTTTGGCCGACGCTCTGGACCTGAACGATATCATCCTGGAGATCGACAACAAGTCCATGACCAACCGCCCCGATCTGTGGGGCCACTACGGTATCGCACGGGAGATCGCAGCGCTGTACGACCTGCCCATGACGCAGTTCCCCCACTTCGACCGGAACGTGGAGAACACCTCCGGGTTCCACGTCACCGTGGAGGACGCGGAGCGCTGCCCCCGCTACCTCTCTGCCCAGATCGAGGGTCTGAACGTCAAGCCCGCCCCCTATCAGATGCAGAACCGCATCTGGAAGGTGGGCATGCGTCCCATCAACGCGCTGGTAGACATCACCAACTACGTTATGCTGGCCACCGGCCAACCCACCCACGCATTTGACTCCGACCACATCGCCGGCCACGTGATCGTCCGCCGCGCCGGTGAGGGTGAAAAGCTCCTGCTGCTGAACGGCAAGGAGCTGGCCCTGTCCTCCGACGATTTGGTCATCGCAGACGACGCCGGCGTGGTGGGTCTGGCGGGCGTTATGGGCGGCGCCAAGGACTCCATCCTGCCGGATACTTCTAAGGTCATCCTGGAGGTCGCCAACTTCGACGCCAAGGGCATCCGCCGCACCGCCCTGCGGTATGACAACCGCACCGAGGCCTCCGCCCGTTATGAAAAGGCCATTGACCCGGAGCGCTGCGACCAGGCCTTCGACCTGTCCATGCAGCTGTTCTCCGACCTGTACCCGGAGATGAAGGTCACCGGCCTGGTGGACCAGTACCCCGAGCACCTGAAGCCGGCGGAGATCGACGTGGCCCTCAGCTGGCTGGAACGCCGGCTGGGCAAGCGCCTGTCCCCGGATGAGATCAAGCACAAAATGGAGCTGCTGGGCTACAGCATCACCTTCAACGGCGACAATATGCATGTGGTGGTCCCCACCTGGCGTTCCACCGGCGATGTGTCCATCCAGGCGGATATCATGGAGGAGGTCGCCCGGATGTACGGCTACGAGAACTTCGAGGCCGAGCCCATCACCACCACCTTCGACGGCGCCATCAACCAGCTGGACAAGGATCTGGAACGGCGCATCAAGGAGTATCTGGCCATCCGCTGCGGCATGCAGGAGATCTTCACCTATCCGTGGATGGAGGAATCCTACGTCAACGCGGTGCTGCTGAGCACAGAGGGCATTCTGTCCCTGTCCACACCGCCGTCTCCCGCCGAGCGGTTCGTGCGCTCCTCCCTGCTGCCCAACCTGTGCAAGGCCGTGGTGAAGAACGAGCGCTACTTCGACGAGTTCTCCATTTTCGAGACGGCGCAGGTGTTCCGCGACGAGAACTACACCTCCCCCTACGATCCCCGCGAGAAGCTGCCCTCCCAGCGCAAGAACGTGGCGGGCGCCTTCGCCACCACCGACAAGGACATCACCGCCCTGTTCCGCAAGGCCAAGGGCGTGGTGGAGATGATGGCGCGGTACGTCCACATGGAGACGCTGACCTTCCGCCAGACGGAGAAGCCCGTGTGGGCCGACAACGTGGTCTGGCTGAACATCTACCGCGGCGACGAGAAGGTAGGCGACCTGGCCCTGCTGGCCAAGAAGGTCTCCATGGCCTGCGGCATCAAGAACATGAACGTAATGCTCTTCCAGCTGGATCAGGACTCTTTGGTCCCCCTGAAGTCCCGCACCAACACCTTCACCCACCTGGCCGAGTATCCCATGACCGACTACGACATCTCCCTGCTGGTGGATGGTTCCGTCCAGTGGAAGGACGTGGCCCAGACCGTCCGCGGCATTAAGAGTGAGCTGCTCCACGGCGCGGCCTTCGTAGATGAGTACCGCGGCAAGCAGGTCCCGGCAGGCAAGAAGTCCCTGACGCTGCGCCTGGCCATCGGCTCCAAGGATAAGACCCTGACCTCCGCCGAGATCGAGGAGGTCGCCTCCGGCGTGCTCAACAAGATCGCCAAGCGCTTCGGTGCGGAGCTGCGCCGCTGATCCCGCGCAGATTTCCCCCTGTACCGCGCACTTTTTCCCCTTTACAGTTCCGGGAAAAGAGCGTATACTAAAAGCGATATTAAGAAAATGAGAAAGGCGGTGCCCACATGGACGAATTTACCCGTAAGTTCAACGCGGCAGAGGATAAGGAGCAGCAGGTACACCACATCCTCACCTCCGTCTACGAATCACTCAAGGAGAAGGGCTATGATCCCATCAATCAGATCGTGGGCTACATTCTCTCCGAGGATCCTACCTACATCACCAACCACAACTCCGCCCGGTCCCTGATCTGCAAGATCGACCGGGACGAGCTGCTGCAGGTCCTGGTGAAGAGCTATCTGGAGCTGTAAGCGTACCGCTGTAAGGGGCTGCCGTGCAGAAGCGCGGCAGCCCCTTTTTCCTTTGCGGCACAAAGTCCCATATTTTTCCTGCCGCGCCTGCGTTGACAGCCCCGTCCAAATGTGTTACAATTCGGTTACAAAAATTTTCGGAGGTATCATCATGGCTGAAAACAAAAAGCCCGAAGGGCTTGTCTATAAGAACCACCCCCTGCGCCGCGTAGACAATTTCATCTACTACGGCAGCATGGCAGACAAGTACATCGTCCTCCTGCAGATTCTCGACACCGTCAAGGAGCAGGACATGGACGTGGCCAAGCGTGTATCCGTCCAGCTTCAGCTGACCGACCCGGACCTCAAGTCCCGGGACCGCGTGGTCAAGAAATCCGAGAAGGACAGCCTCTATGCCGCCATGGATGTGGGCTGCATCTGGCTGGAGCGCGCCCTCGCCGGCAAGCTGTAAGCCATGAAGCGTATTTTTTCCGCACTGGCAGTGGCTCTGGCCACGCTGTTGGTCATCGGCGGTGACGCGGTGGTCAACTTCGGCGGTGCCGCCGCCAGCATGACCGACGCCGCCCCCGCCGTGCCCCTGACCGTTGCCTCCGTCTCCGCCCTGCCCACCGGCACCACTGAGCCCTCTCCCGAGACAGCACTGTTCTCCGGCCTGCTGGGCGCAGCGGCGCTGACGGCCCATCCCGGCGGCGAGACCGCCGAGGATGCCCTGCTCAACAACGAGGACGCCGCCAAGGCTGCTGCCGCACAGGCCGCCGAGGAAGAACCGCCCCAGGAGACGCCCGAGGCCGACGAGGCGCCCGTCTCCACCGCCGTTCAGGCACTGGGCGTGATCTCCGGCACCGGCGTCCGTATGCGCAGCGGCGCAGGCACCGGCTATGACATCCTCAAGACCCTGGACAAGGGCGCCGTTATCGAGCTCACCGCCCAGGAGGGTGACTGGTACCGTATCTCCTTCGACGGCAAGCGCGGCTATGTGGCTGCCCAGTACGTCACCCGCTACGACACCGCCTCCGGCCTTAACGGCGCCGGACGTGTCACCGCGGACGTGCTGAACATCCGTACCGCCGCCAAAAGCGGCAGCACCTCTCTGGGCACCGTGTCCCAGGGCACGGTCATTGCCGTCACCGGCATTGAGCCCGGCGGCTGGTTCGCCGTTACCTACAACGGCATCAGCGGCTATGTGGCCTCGCAGTACGTGCTGATCTGCCCCACCTCCGCCCTGACCGGCACGGCGGACAAGCCCGCCGAGAATACAACGACCGAAGGGTCTCCCGCCGAAGCACCTGCCGAGACCCCGGCAACGCCGGCCGTCTCCGCCTCCGGCAGCAGCATCGTCTCCATCGCCCAGCAGTATCTGGGCGTGCCCTACGTCTACGGCGGTTCCTCTGCCAGCGGCTTCGACTGCTCCGGCTTCACCATGTATGTCTTCGCCCAGGCGGGCATCAAGCTGCCCCACGGCGCCACCAGCCAGCTCAGCTACGGCACCGAGGTCTCCCGCAGCGATCTGCAGCCCGGCGATCTTGTATTCTTCCAGGACTACGGCTATACCGCCTCCCATGTGGGCATCTATATCGGCGGCGACCAGTTCATCCACGCCTCGTCCTCCTACTACAACGGACACTGCGTGGTGATCACCTCCCTGTCCGAGACGTACTACAACAACCACTACCTCACCGCGCGGCGGCACTGATGCAGACAAAACACCCACGGCTTCAGCCGTGGGTGTTCTTTTTTACAGCGCCGCCCGTTCCGAAAGCGGGCTGCATATGGTGTTCCGCAATGGGCCTGTACACCGCGCCGAAGCCGCATCGCGTCACTCCGCGCTGCCGTCCGCGCTTTCGCCCTCTGCCGCCTTCTGCGCCGCGGCGATATTCACATACAACTCCTCCGGCTTGTGGGGATGCAGCCTGATGTTGTACAGCAGCATAAACGCCGACACCAGCACCATCACCAGGCTCAGCGCCTGGCTGACGCGGATGGGCTCGCCGCCGATGGTCCAGTTGAACAGGTACAGGCTGTCGGTCCGCAGCCCCTCGACCCAGAACCGTCCGATACCGTACCACAGGAAGTAGAACCATGTGTTCTCACCGTCAAAGCGGCGTCCCTTCGCCACGATAAAGACGATCAGCAGCAGTCCCACTACGTTCCACAGGCTCTCGTACAGGAACGTAGGATGCACCTCCACCAGCGTCCCCGCGGTGGTGGTCAGCTGCATCCGCCAGGGCAGCGTCGTCTCCGCGCCGAAGGCCTCCCGGTTCATGAAGTTGCCCCAGCGGCCCACCGCCTGCCCGATCAGGAAACCCATCACGATCAGGTCCGTCAGCGCCCCCAGCTTGAAGCCCCGCTTTTTGCTGAGCACGAAGCACACCAGCACCGCCGCGATCACGCCGCCGTAGATGGCCAATCCACCGTCCCAGATGGCGATGGACTCCGCCCAGTCAAAGGAACCGTCCGCTTTTTTGAACCGGTCCAGATAAAACAGCACATAGTACAGCCGCGCCCCCACGATAGCCAGGGGAATGCCCCACAGCACGCCGTCCATCAAGTTATCCTCGGTGATCCCGTACTTCTCCTTCTGCTTCATGCAGAACCACAGCGCCAGCAGCACGCCCAGCGCGATGATGATTCCGTACCAATAAATGGCCTTTCCTCCGATATGGAAGGCTACGGACGAGCCGGTAAAGGCCCAGTCCCCGAAAAGCCCCGGAAACCGGATGGGGCTGTCCGCCATGATCCTCACGTTCATGTTATCCCTCCTTGGGCGCGATCACCGACAGCGCCATGTGCGCCCGCGTGAAGTTCTCCCGCAGGAACGCGCGCACATCCTCCGCGGTGATGTCATCGTATATCTCCGGGAAGCGGTACGGGTCATACCCCTGGAACCGCCCCTCCGCCATGGACACGGCGATGGACTCAAAGGCGTTCAGCTCCCGCAGCGCCGCGCCGAAGTTGGCGTTGACGATCCGCTTGTAATAGTCGCCGTCCACACCCTCCGCCGCCAGCCGCTGCGCCTCGTCCAGAATGGCCTCCGCCACGGCCTTCGGGTCCTTGCTGTCGCCGCCGGCATAGGCATAGGCCGCGCCGGGCAGCAGGTCGAACGCCGCGCCGAAGGAGCCGTTGATCAGCCCCTGGCTGTACAGCCGCGCATACAGCGGGCTGGACTCGCCCATGAGCACATCACAAGCCAGCTCGCCGATGGCGGCAAACCGGTGCTGCGCCTCCCCTCCGTGCTGGGGCGGGCACTTGAAGCCTACCAGGAACGTGGGCATGGCCACCTCCATCTGTGCCTCGGCATAGCCGCAGGCAGTGTCGGTACTCTCCTCCGCGCCATAGTCGCGCCGGATGATCGCCCCGCTCTCCGCCGGCAGCACCCGCTTTGCCGTGGCCAGCACCGTCTCGGGGTCCACATCGCCTACCACCACCAGGCACATATTTGCCGGGGTGTAGAACGCCTTGTGGCAGTCATACAGCGTCTGCGCCGTGATATGGCTGATGCTCTCCACGCTGCCGGCCACCGGCGTCCGCGCGGGACTGCTGCGGTACAGCGCCTGCATCATCTGCTTGTACACCTGCCACTCGGGGTTGTCCTCGATCATGCCGATCTCCTGGCCGATGATGCCCTGTTCCTTCTCCACGCTCTCATCGGTGAAATAGGGCACAGACACGAAGGACAGCAGTATCTCCAGATTTTCGTAAAACTTCTCCGTAGAGTCAAAATAGTAGCACGTAATGGCGTTGGAGGTGAAAGCGTTGGGCTCCGCGCCGTTTTTCGCCAGCTCCTGCAGGGCGTTGCCGTCCTTCGTGTCGAACATCTTGTGCTCCAGATAGTGGGCGATGCCCGCCGGAGTGTCCAGCCACTGTCCCTTCAGCTCAAAGCGCATATCCATGCCGCCGTAACGGGTGGCAAACAGCGCGTACTTTCGGGAAAAGCCCTGCTTCGGCACGATGCACACCGGCAGTCCGTTGTCCAGCGTCTCCCATATCACTTCCTCGCCGATGCGGGGATACAGCTTCTTGTCCATGTTACGCCTCCTCCTTTCCCCGCAGGAAGTACACCGTATCCGGCTTCACCGTCTGTGCCGCCGCCACGATGCGCTCCTTTGTCACCTGATCCAGCGCCGCGGCCAGCTCCTCCGGTGTCTCCTCGACCCCAGCCGCGATCTGGCCCAGATAGAAATTCTCCAGCGCACCCTGAGAGTCCGACAGTGACAGCAGCGACGCGCGGATGGCCTGCAGAGCACCCTCCTGCTCCCAGTCCTCCCAATCGCCCTGCTGCACTGCCTGCAGCTGGCGGCCGATCTCCGCCTCCGCCCGTTCAAAGTCTGCGGTCTCCACGCCGCTGGATACGGTCAGAATGTTCTTGCTGCGGGCATAGCTGCTGGAGGCGTAGTAGCACAGGCTCAGCCTCTCCCGCACGTTCAAAAACAGCTTGGAGTTGCTGGTGCCGCCGAAAATCAGATTTGCCAGCACCATGGCCGGATAGTCGTCGCTGCTGCAGCGGTAGCCCATGGCCAGCTTGCCTTGGGTCACGTCCATCGTCTCCACGATCCGCCGGGGCGTATCCGGTGCCTGTATGCGCTGCACCTCCGGCAGCGCCGTCTGGGCGCCGCGGGGCAGCGCCGCCAGCGCCGTGAGCACTGCGTCCTCCACACGCTGCGCCTCCGCGCTGCCGCAGTAGATGACCTCCACCCGGCTGGACGCCATCAGCGCCTGCCCATGGACATACAGTGACTGGTTGGTGATACGCCCGGCCGTCTCCTCGTCTCCCAGGCGCAGCACGCTGTACGGCTCGCCGGCGCACATCTCCTGCATGAGCCGGATATCCGCCCAGTCACGCTTGTCGTTCTTCAGGCCCCGAATGGCGTCGATCAGGTTGGCCTTTTCGCTCTCCACATAGCTGCTCAGAAAACGTCCCCCGTGGGTCACAGGGTCCAGCAGCAGCTCGCCAAGCATCGCCGACACAGGCTCCAGCAGCTTCTCGCCGTGGGGCGTGAAAGCGTCGTCGATAAAGCCGGCAGCAAAACCCACACACTGGCGCTCACCCTTTTTGCGGATGGTATAGTCGATATTGGCGCCGTACAGCGTATCCAGCGCGGCGGACAGGCTCTCCATATCCGGGCAGCGGACGGTGCCCCGCCGCAGCACGGCGGG
>ULTD01039280.1_pt1 | contig 9906 bp, 6 predicted proteins | sample 1957321 | NCBI WGS metagenome assembly ULTD01 (sample SAMEA4835726, study PRJEB28245) | human gut metagenome | biome: gut microbiome; material: fecal sample | place: Denmark | collected 2008
GGTCCGCGTCGCAGATGTCGCCCACCACGAGCTCCACACGGTCCTCGGGAAGTCCCGCGATGTTCTCCGGATTGCCCGCGTACGTGAGCTTGTCCAAAACGGTCACGTGCACGTCCGGGTGATGGTCCACCACGTAGTGCACGAAGTTCGACCCGATGAAGCCGCAGCCACCGGTCACGATGATGTTCTTAGGAGTAAACGTCTCTTCAGCCATATGTGCAATAGTACTTTCCCTCTTAGTCAAAAGCACACTAAACACTTCATTGACCAGATTTCGAATTCTGAGCGAAAGAACACTGCCTTCGACTAAAGAACAGCAAAGGCGTTCCAACATCCGTCACTAGATTTTTTCGGCCATACTCTATCGAAGAGCTTCGTCCACAACCGATCCACAGCAACCCTATACAAACTCTTTCGCACGAGCTCCAACACAGTCGCAACACAAAAAACAACGAATATCGACAACACAGACAGCAAAATCGCGTATTTGTCGTTATAAAAAACAGACAGGTTGACCCAATTGAACCATAGCTGCTTACGAATAAACGGCTGCTCAGTAATCAGATAAACACCAAATGATGCCGAAGCAATATGATTCACTATCTTTGAATGGAAATGCATCCCACGAAAAAGACCAAACAAGGCAAAACTTACCGCGAGAATAGGAATCGACCATTCGTCCTGAACCGGTTCAAGATAGATGGGAAGATTGTCCGCATCTCCGACCCATACCGCCGACAAGACAGCATTCCAAATCACAATAGCGAACAGCCCCAGCAAACCCGCAACGTTTAAAGCGAACCGAGATAGCCTCAATGAATACCACTTATAGTAAGCAAGTAACGTGAAAACATAACAGAAACCAACAAAATTAAGCCCCATACCTAGATTCGCCCCGGGAACAAACCTTAAAAGTCCCCACAAGACAATCATTAAAATACATAATTGCAGGTGAGGCCATTTGCCCATCTTCTGTAAAGACGTTCGCACAAAAGGCAGCAGAAGCATGAAAACCGAGTAACTGCTTACATACCACCACTCATTTCGAGTAAGCGGGAACAAAAGGTCAAGCCATGTCGAGGCAATTACAGAAGTCGGATCAATAATAAACTGCAACACCAAAGAACTCAGATTCCAGAAAAACAGGATGCTCCACAGCGACCAAATTTTTTTCGCAGCCTGTCGAAGCGATATTTCCTTATCGGCAAGGAACCAAACGGTGATAAGAAGGAATAAAGCGATTCCAATCTTTCCTGACGCCCTGTAGAAAAACTGGAAAAAGAGACGTTTCAGACAAAAAGGTTCTGCCCACAAATCAAAGGGACAATGAACAACTAAATGATGAGAAACAATAAGAATGATTGCAATTATCCGGAGAAGCTCCAGCCCGGATTCTCTGTTTTTCTCTATCTTCATCTGTTATTTGGTTTCTGAATGGTTGTCATGTCGCTCTGCTCGACACAATCAAATATAGACCTTACTTTCCACTACCGTTTTCCAACCTATTAAAGGGCATACACGCGGAAATAATCAAAAGTACGGGTGCCGAAAAAACTAGAGGAAGAGCATATCTTGCGCTCTCATTCACGGGAGACAACAGACATACACAGAAAACCAGAACACAAGGAACCATTGCAATCAATAGCTTATAATTGCGCTTAAAGCAAGCTAAACATATAGCAAGACACCCAATCCAAAAATATGTTCCTGGTTTTACAATCAGATTTACGACCGGGATTTTATACAGCTTCGCAAATGACTGCAAGAATTTCTCACGCAGATTTTCCGTTTCCCCTAAATATGTCGGATACAATTCTTCATCCGGAACACCCATATACTGTTTCCACCCACTAACTGTCTGAGAATTCATCCATTGGAAACTGTCATATACAGAGCCTTGTCCAATACTTGCCCTACATGGGTAGAAGAAACCAAATGTTCCAGAAAATGTCGCCGACAGATAGGTATCTGGATGTATAACAAGATGACGGCCCCATACCTTCAGAAATGCTCTCAACGAAAAATCTTTTCTGAAAAGAACTTTCACAGAATCAACGAGTTCGGGCGAATATTTAGCACCAAGATCACTCCATAGCGCATCATCTACAAGCATCTCGTTTAACTTTTTCTTTTCATCAGCCGTAAACGAAGATGGATTATCCCGAACCTCCCTCGAAATCTGCTGAACAGGAATCGTTAACATTTCAATACGACTCCCCTTCTGCGGATTAATCAATGCCGAGCTCATCAATGATGCAACAGCAACGACACCAACCAAGCCCACGGAAAGAAAAGTGTATAATTTCTTTTTATCTTTCACCTGAACAAAAGAAACAAGAGCGGCACATGCAATCGCAATAATCAAACCCTCATTGCGGAAGACACTCATCACCATAAAGGCACAAGAAAAGAGGACGACAAACGTCCTTTCATTTATCACTTTCTTGTCACCGATCACTTCCACGAGTAAAACCGTCATCACCGCAATCGCGGCAGCATAAGGTACATCTTTTAAAACAGACAATGAGTACAGCGGGAAAAGCGGGTTCAGCGCGGAAAAACCAACAAGCACACACCACAAGCAAAAGACTCGATTGATCCTCTCTTCACCTTCTGCAACAAGCAGACGCTGATATACAAACCATGCTATAAACGCTAGAACAGCGGAAACAAGCAGTACTTGAATACTCGTGTAGATAAAGAACTGGGAATTTGCTCCCAACGGTTTCCCAATTGAAAATAAAACACCAATAACAAGAGTTGCCAAGACAGGGTGCTGAGAATTATATGAAGTATAGCCATAAAACTGCGACAGCTGCCAGAGACTATCATAAAACCCTAGTCCCGGCGCAAATAACGCATAATAAGGAATCCAAGCAACAATAATCAGTACCCAAGCAGAAAAAAATGGGTGACGTACTTTCCTGCAGCTCTTGGACAATTCCGATTCTTTAGGCACGCTCATACGAGAAAGAACCGCGTACATAATCCCAAATGCTATTAACGAGGTAACGCAGAATGAGATAAACGATTTACAACTATCAAAAAATTGAAAACTATGCGTTTTAGAAAAAGAGTATCCTAATACCATTAAAAAGGAGAACAGTAAAGAAAAAAGACTTGAAAAAATCATTTTCCTTCGGAAACTAACAACATGTTTTTCCAAAATTTTCTCATTTCATTCTCTCTTAAAATAGAGTGACGCATAGAGGTACATCACCCACTATGCGCCACTCTATTTTTTACTTCTCTTCGTGATACTCTTTGTCGGTATTCACATTCCAGACGTTCTTTTTATCTCCACGACCACTCTTGATGTTATCGACTGCTTCAAAAGCAGTAGCCATGGAATGATCCATATTGTTGTAGCGGTGTTGGCCATTACGTCCAACACAATACAGGTTTCCGAAGGAATCCAGCCACTTCACCAGATCATCGATCTGATACCAGGTATCAAAGTAAGCAGGATATGCCTTCTTCACACGTTCACGATGAGAATCCTGAATATCGTTCTTTGATGCGATAATTCCCATCTTCACAAGCTCATCAGCCGCGAAATCAATGCACTCCTGATCTGTCATTTCCCAGAAAGCATCGCCTTCATTGCAGAAATACTCCAGACCAATCCAGACCTTGTTGTCGACATCCTGAACCAGATACGGACTCCAGTTGTTGAACACCTGAATACGTCCAACCTTCACGCTGGTATCCTGTACATAAATCCAGCAGTCCGGAACGATTTGCGGATTGCCCAAGGTCGGAATATCCGTTTCATTCTTGAGATTCAGGTGATCAACAAGGAAACCAACCGTCACGAAATCACGATACGGAAGACCATCGGCAATCTTCTTCATATCCGACGGAACCGGCTTCGTAGCCTGGTCTCCCGCTGCAATGGAATCAACCAGATCCCTCACAGGCATGGAGGAAATAAACTCATCACCCGTAAGAGTCTGCTCATGCCCTTCGCTATCGCGATAAACAACAGAAGAGATCTTTCCTTCGGCCGTTTCGTTGATCTTCACGACTTCAGCATGCTTAATAATATGCGCACCGAACTCTTCATCATGCTTAGCGACGGTTTCCCACAGCTGGCCCGGACCGAACTTCGGATACCAGAACTCTTCAATCAATGAGGTCTCACCCTCGCCAGCCTTCTTTTCTTTGCCAACAAGCTTGCCCCAAGCATCCTTAAGCACCGCCATAATGCTGATGCCCTTCACACGCTGCGAGCCCCAATCAGCGGAAATAACAGACGGGTGACGGCCCCAAAGCTTCTCCGTATATCCTTCGAAGAACATTCCGTAGAGGGCTTTACCAAAACGATTGATATAGAAGTTTTCCAGATTATCTTCCGGAAGCTTATGAATAAGGGACTTAAGGTAGGAGAAACCCACTTTCATGGTCTGAATAAAGCCCATATTCTTCAGGGTCTGCGGTTTCAGGCTCACAGGGTAATCGAAGAACTTGCCATGCCAGTAAATACGGGAAACACGGTGACGCTTCAGCATCACTTCGTCTATTTTCTCCGGATCAGGGCCGCCAGGCTCCATGTCATGAGCACGATTCAGCTTCTTGTCGTCGTAAGACGGAGCACCCTGCAGAGGAAGAATGGTCTTCCACCAATTCATCACGCGGTCATCCTTCGAGAAGAAGCGATGACCACCGATATCCATACGATTCCCGTTGTGGCGCACAGTACGGGAAATACCGCCAAACTCGCCGGAAGCTTCAAGAACAGTGACATCATACTGCTCGGAGCCGTTATCCTTAAGAAGCTCGTAAGCCGCAGTCAAGCCAGCGGGACCGCCGCCGATAATTACAATGGATTTTTTAGCCATTATGAAATAATCCTTACCTACATAAAGCTGGTATCAATTCTTTACGGGAACAAACTTTACTACAGAGTCGAAACACCATTTCTAATGTGCGTAAATCGACCTTTTCTGGAAATCTTGTCTCCAGATCGAGCCCAAGTTACGTTCCTCCGAAACCGGTCCTCCAAGTTTCGAGAAACCACCCTTAGCGTAGTACTCTTTTCGCAGATTCAGCATCACGATGTACTTCTCGGAAGCCCCGTTACGGGTCCACACATCACCGTTCTCGCAACGCTGGCGCCAATACCCGTTGCCCATGTTCTCCTCGTTCGCCACAGGCGCGCCCAACCAGGAGAAACCACGATGCTGGTTCCACGAATCACGCAGATCGAACTTGATCACGAAACGATAATTCGTGCCGTCCTTGCTCCACACATCGCCATACTGGAAACGCTGGCGCCACCAGCCACGGCCCATGCTCTCCTCATCCGCCACGGGACCACCCAACGACGAATACCCGCCATTCTTATAGAAAGAATCACGCAAGTTGTACAAAACAATGCGGCTCTCTTTCGTTCCGCGAGACCAGATATCGCCATTCTGGAAACGTTGATATTTCCAATCATTCGACAACTTCTTCTCGTCTTCGATCGGATACCCCAAGACGCCATGCTCATAATTACGACGAGCCCATTCCTTGCGTATTGCACCAGTCGTATAGTGCGCACCGGTTGACGGAGTCCAGGAAATCGCACCATTTTCGAAATTCTGATAGCAGTTCACCCTACCCTGAGTCCAATCGCAAACTTCATTCGCAATTGGTTTGCCAATAACGCTTTTCTCCGCGCCAATAGAGCGCCACTCAACTCCCATGTCTCCCTTAACCTCATAGGAAGTTGCGTTGTTACTATTGTTCTTATCCACATACGCTTTATTACCAAAAGCATTCATATCCACGGAACCACTGATACCGTTGATATGGCCGGAACTGGTGTATTGCCAGCCACGGTCGTTGGTATCGAAGGCGTTGTATCCCATTTGAGCACCATACTGCGCCACCCAACGGGTCTTTGCGTAGATGTTCGAATTGTTCAACGGGCCTTGCAGGTAGCTCGTATACGAATACACACCGAGATTCTTGTATCCGGCGGACTGCAGTGCGCCATACCAGGCGTCGGCCATACCGCTATAAACATTCGGATTGGTCGGCGGGGTATGACCAGCCCACGTCCACTTCTCCAGGTCATAATACACAGGGTATTTCAGATCGTTCGGGCTCACGCCCATCTGGCGGAGTTTGGCAGCCACATCATTACCTTCCGCACGTGCGCAGTTCGCATCGTATGCATACGAATACCAGTAGATGCCAAAAGGAATACCAAGACGTTTGCATTCGTTGATGTTACGTTGCGCTTTGGCATCGGCATAGTTGCCCCAGCCATAGCCCAAACGAATGATTGCGCCTTCCACGCCGTCGGCTTTCGCCTTGGCCCAATCGATGTCTCCCTGCCATGAGGAAACATCAATCACGCCCTTGGCTTGTTGAACGAACAGGTTGTTCCTATAATCGAAAAACGCCTTTGTTCCGTTGTAGGTTCCCCAGTGTGCTCCGTATTCGTTGCTCTCGAATTTAGCGAGCCGGACAGTCGAGCCACCCTTCAAGGACGACTGCTCCGCAGACTGTTTCACAGGTTGTTCCACAGCATCTTTCACATCCGAGGCACTCACCGGAATGAATGATTCGCCATCCGTTTTGGCCAGTGGATCAGGTTGCTGCGATTGCGTGCCGACCAGCTGAGCGTCCGTCACGGTTTCGCCGGTCTCAATGTTCTGTACATCACCTTCCGGCGTAACCGCAAGGTTCTCCGAAACCACAGTGGAATCGTCCGAAATGTTTTCGCTTACCGTTTCCGGCAGCGTCGCGTTCGGATTGTCCGGCATGCTGTTTGACGAATTCTGCGCATCATCCACAGTTGCGGCAAAAGAACTTGGCGTATCCTCAATCGCAATATCCTGCATGGCGTAAGCCGGCACCACGGCAACGGAAACCGTCATTGCAACCACGGAAGCGGTGGTCGCAATCTTCATCAAGCTTTTCGGCGATATCATCGTCAGCCTCTCTCACAAAACGCATTTTCACTCGTTGACGCAATTGCACACGCAAAACTTAAGTGTATTCTGAGATGTCCCCACTTAAAATAAAGCAGCTGGATTCCGGACCAAACTTCACATTTACCGAATATGCCACAACATGAAGTGCTGGCATTCGGAAGTGGAACGGGTAACATACCTTATGTATTGTCATTTGGGAACAGAGGACCTTGTCGGACCACCTCCAATAGACAACATCAGAACGGTATCGCGGACTCCTGGAGGAAAGCATGGCACGGCACGAAAGGCAGCCAAATAAAGCTGACAGTCAAGCAAGTAACGTCCGCAAGCCCCGGACTTTCAGCAGTACCGCGACCGTCGGGACCAGCAAATCCAACAATTCCGTCAATGCCACCAATCGTGACGAAAAGCTTAGAACAAAAGCACCGGGGACTTCCTACCGAACGGCTCCCGAAGATCCGTTCCAAATCGCCATATCGCAAGGCGTGCAAGATGGCGACACTTGGGTGCATAACCATGTCAAGAACTTGATTCGCCGTTCCATCATCGTAGCCGTTATCGTCGTTGCGGTATGCATTGTGGTCTTCGGCGTCATGGGCGTGAGAACATCGCAGAAAATGCGCGAACTGAATGCCATTAACGACTGCAGAGACGCGGTTGCCGCCATGAACGCTTCATATTCCAAGGATTTCCAGCTCAAGGGAAAGATTGTCGACGCATTTTCCAGCATGGATTCCTCATATGATCTGGAAAAGCTCAGCACCTTGTATCAGGAAGAAGTCAAATCGCCGAAGGCGCTTGACTGCAAAGCCGACCCGTCCGGGACCACCAGCAAAGCCAACACCGAACGAGCCGCATATGACAAACAGGCCAGAACCTTCGAGCGGGCGTTGACAAAGAACGAGGCAAATCAAAATTGAATACGAAACGATTGGCAAGAACGGCACTTGCCATTATCGTAACCGTAGGAATAGTCGTTGCCATCATCGTCGGGTGCGGCCCCAAATGGGGCAACGGTTCAGCATTGCACCAAAACGAAGAAACCGCACAGTCCTCAAATTCGCAGGTTTCCGTGACTTTGCCTTCCTACTACATGGAAAATATGGTCTTCCAGCGCAATCAGCCGTTAGTGGTCAAAGGAACCGTCAAATTCGCGCATGCCAGCGAACAGATTGACGCATCGAAACTATCCGCAACACTTGCCCAAGGCAAGATGACTGCGAGCGCCACTGCGAAAATCGCAAAAAATGGTTCGTTTACTTGCACGCTGAACGCACAGAAAGCAAGCCTCGAGTCGTATTCGTTACAGGTGAAGTACGACGGCAAAGTCGTAACGGAACTGGCGAAAGTGTATGTGGGCGACGTGTTCGTGGCGGCCGGCCAATCGAACATGGAACTCAACTATGCGCAGTACTATGAGGGGAATAACAATGCCTACAACTTTGGGAAGGGTCTAGTTAAGAAAACAGACCTACCGAAACCACTCGTCGATAAGAACGTGAAATTCGTCATTGCGGATCATGATGCGAAGAACACTGATTTTCCGCTGGCCAACGTCAATCTGAACGCTGGCGCGTGGCTGAATGCGGATTCCACGAATTCACTGCATCTGAGCTACTTGACACAGCAGTTCGCCCTTCAGTTGCGCGCGAAGCATCCTAACGTACCAGTCGGCATCATCCAGACCGCGTGGGGCGGCACGCCTATTCGCAGGCATATACGTGGCGGAGATATCTACGCGAACCATATTGCACCGTTGAAGGATTTTCATGTGGCAGGTGTGCTCTGGTACCAAGGATGCGATGATGCGATGAACTTTTCGACCGCTACGGAGTATGAGTCGCAGATGACCGCGCTGATCAACCAGTACCGTAGCGTGTTCGAACGGAAGGATCTGCCGTTCCTGTACGTGCAACTTGCGCGATGGCCGAACTATCAGTACACGCAGAACGTGCGCGAGGCGCAACGGACCACGCTTGACAACGCGAATCTGCAAGACCGTTCCAATGTGGCGATGACGGTTTCCCTTGACACCGATAAAGGCACATCCGCGCTGATTCATCCACTCGGCAAGGATATTCTGGGCGCGCGTATGGCCGCGCAGTACCTCGCCATGGAAAACGGTACGAAAAACGCTGTCAGCGTACCTAACGGACCGCTTATTGAACGTGCACGGCATACTGTGGACGGCAAAATCGCCCTGTCTTTCCAAATCGGCACCGCAAGCGGACTGAAAGCGATGCAACCGAACTATACGAAGAGCGCAAGCGCGAGCGCACCCGATTATACGAAGAATTCGAAAGCGACCCCTCTTGACGGTATCAGCAATATCGTAATCCCAACGACTGCGGCATTGCAGGGATTCGAGGTTGCCAACTCTTCCGGGCAATGGGTACCGGCCAACGCCATCATCAGAGGCAACCAGGTGGTGCTCAGCGCGGCCAATGGAACGCCACTTGACAATCTCAGCGGTATAACCCAGGTGCGTTACCTGTTCAGCGGCAATCCGAAGTGCGCGAGCATGCTGTACAACGACTTTAATCTGCCGGCTAGCCCATTCATCACTATTGTTGAGTGATCTTTGTTGGGGGCCGCCGCTAGATAAACCAATACGGGCGGGATAAGTACGGGCGGTCTGAGCCGTTGCTTGGCCTGCTTGGTCATGTTTTGAGCAGGCTGTTCCGGCTTCTGGTTTGGATTCTGGTTTCCCGCTTAAACTATGAAGACTGCTGCAGCATCGCAGAAACTAGACAAATGTCATTTTTCCACCGGTTTATTTAGGCACATTCCCCTCCTACTATGGCATACGGAACGAACGCGAGCGCACAATCACAGATCGAATGCAAACGTGCGCAGGAGAGGAACCACCATGAGGAATCGTATTGCAGCAGCTGCAGCGGCGGGAATATTAACCATCGGCATGGCCGCCTTGCCTTCCGCGGCTTCGGCCAGTGAAGTCGCACCGTCTACGGACGGA
>ULTD01066470.1_pt1 | contig 9857 bp, 9 predicted proteins | sample 1957321 | NCBI WGS metagenome assembly ULTD01 (sample SAMEA4835726, study PRJEB28245) | human gut metagenome | biome: gut microbiome; material: fecal sample | place: Denmark | collected 2008
CCAGATATATTCCAACGGCCCCTGTTTGTGCCTCCCCAGCCACCATTTGCAGAACCGCACCTGCAGCAGGAACACCAGAATCCCGACCAACAGGCTGGCCGTATATCCGCACCGAGGGGCAAGGTAGAGGCCGAACGGGAAATAGACGAAGGCCCCGATGACGGATTGGGAGAGGTAGTTCGTAAGGCTCATCCTGCCGTAGAAGCGCAGGCCGGCAACGGCGGCACTGAACTTCCTGCGCTGGTAAAGCAGGATGAACGAAGCGACCAAGACCAGCGTAAAAGCCAGCTTCTGCCACATGTCGAGCGCCGTTCCGGCTGTCTGCCCGACGACTGCACCGTTGTCCATGACAAGCTCCCTGAGCGTATACAAAGGGGCGAAGGCAATGGCGGAGACGATCAGCGTTTTCACCCAGAAGCGGAGGTTCTTTTCGGTGGCGACGAACAACTGTTTCCTGCCGATATAGAAACCCAGGAGGAACAACCCGGCAGTCTGGACGAAACGCCCGGCGTTTACCGCCCACAACAGGCTGGCCTTCTGCCCCAAGGTGACATTGCCCAGGATGAAATCCCCAAAATTCCCGGCTTTCGTGTATTCGGCCACTCGGGCATACATTTCACCGACCCCCAGATCGGGCAACCGGTGGGCCGGATTCAGCAGGCCGGCTATGCAGTGGTACCATTCGACAGGCTGCAACAGGAAAACGACGGCGGCGGCGAGGATAGCCCCGTCGCCCCAGTTGCGCGTAAAAAACAGGACGAGCCCCGCGATGACGAACAGCAGCAGAACATCCCCGGCCGGGAAAAAAGCCGCGTTCAGGGTTGCGAACCCGGCCAGCAGCACCAGCCGCCACAGGAAACGATAACCGAAGTCCCCGCCCCGCCGCTTCAGGTTGTCGCTTTGAATGTAGAACGTGAATCCGAACAGGAGGGCGAAAATCGCGTAGGCCTTTCCGGCAAACAGGGTAAAGACGACGTTGAAGACCCCCTGATCCAATGCATTCAGCCAGCCCGGGGAATCGGCAGGATAGACCGGGAAGATAAAATGTTCCAGGTTGTGAACCAGGAGAATAGCCATAACGGCAAAACCCCGTAAAGCATCCACGGCCTCTATGCGCGGGTGCTTGCCGATGAATTGTTCCATGAATTATTCATATATTATTTACAATTTGTCCGAGCCTTTTGTGCCGCGGGAGGAACCGTGTCAGAAAAGCGTCGGTTCGGTCAGCGCGACTCCGGCACGCAGCGGGTGGAGGTTCACGAATTCCAAGCCCCGGCGCAGGGCGCGGGAAACCGTATGGCGCGTGCCGCCGGGCGAACCGTCGTACCAGGCGACGAGCAGCGAGGCATGGTCGACGAGGTAGTTGTTGCGCACGGCATAACACCCCGCACGGTAGACCGGAGACAGGACGACGGCATCGTCGGCTGAAGCCATCGCAGCGCGGTAGCGGGCGCGGTCGGCATGGGAGAAGCGCGCCTCCTGCCCGCCGAAGGGCACTACGGCGACGAGCCGCAGCCCGGGGAGGGAATCGCGCAGTTCGAGCACCGCCTCGGCGGCGGCCAGGTCGAAGCCTACGGCCATGCCGCAGAGGAACGTCCTGAAACCATGGGCATGAAGCCCGCGGATGGCGGCGGCAAGCGCGGCGGAAGCCTCGCCGCAATAGGTACGGTGGCCCGTGAAAGCCACGGTTGTGCAAGGATCGGGAATCATGTTCCCAAAGGTAACAATTTGGCGCGGACTTTGCAACTCGAAGGGCTGAATCAAATAAACACCAACAGCTATGAAAAACACAGGAATCGTCATCGCATCGCTCGTGGGCGGCATGATTATCGGATCGGCCCTCACGATGCTCTTCACGCCCCAGTCGGGTGCGGAACTCCGCAAACAAATCAAAGACCTGATCGGCGACGAAGTCGACAAGGTACGCGAAAAGGTGGACGAAGTGCGCGGCAAGGTCGAGGAGGCACGCTGCAAATGCGAGGAAAAGTAAACATCGCCTGAATGACGTCTCATGGGGATGGATAACAGAAAAACTTCGGGCGGCTCCTTCGTCGCGGCGCTGGTCTTCTTCGTGATGACGGCCTCGATCGCCATCTTCCTGCTGCTTACGGCACTGGTCGTATGGCTGTCGGAGGTGACGGGCTCCTTCATCCTTTCGTCGCTCATCGTCGGGGGATTCTTCGCCGTGCTCGCAGCAGTGATCTACCTGCTCGCCATACGCGAGGGCGTGGAGCGCATCCGCGACCAGGTCGAAACGGTCTACGACGTGGCACGTGCCGCAAAGGAGGGGTACGAGTGGCTCACAGACAAGTTTTTACTGTTTATGAAGCTGCGCGAAATGCGCAAATGAAAAGGGCGGCACACTGGTGCCGCCCTTTTCGCATATAGTGCAATACCTAATACTATTTGCCGAAATAACGCTTGTAGAGGCCTTCGAAACCTTTGCCGTGGCGGGCTTCGTCCTTGGCCATTTCATGTACGGTGTCGTGCACGGCGTCGAGGTTTTGCTCCTTGGCCATGCGGGCCAGACGCATTTTGTCCTCGCAGGCGCCGCTCTCGGCGTTCATGCGCTTGTAGAGGTTGGTCTTGGTGTCCCAGACCACCTCGCCGATCAGTTCGGCGAACTTCGAGGCGTGCTCGGCCTCTTCCCATGCGTAACGCTTGTATGCCTCGGCGATCTCGGGATACCCTTCGCGGTCGGCCTGGCGGCTCATCGCAAGGTACATGCCCACCTCGGTGCACTCGCCCATAAAGTGGTTCTGGAGACCTTCCCAAAGCTCCTTGCTGGCGCCCTTGCCATCACCAATGACATGCTCGGTCACAAATTCGAGGTTGCCCTCCTGCTCCATGACCTCGACGAATTTCTCCTTGCCAACTTTACACATCGGGCACTGGTCGGGTGCCTCGGGGCCTTCGTGAATGTAACCGCATACGGTACAACGCCATTTCTTTGCCATAATCGTAATAATGTTTGAGTGTTAGTTTTTCTGTTTGTGCAGTGCAAAGGTAACGATTAGGCACAAAATCCGGATAAAATCCCGATTGTCTTTTTTTATAGGGCGATAAGCAACGCTTATAGCGGATGCGATATTCCCGCACGCGCAGAAGCGGGGACGGCGGGGAGGAACGGCAGAGGAAGGACAGCAGAAAAAGAAACAGCAGCGAAAAGAAAGCAGGAAGAGAGGATATGGCGGGACGGGAACGACAAAGAGGGGAAATGATGGGGAAGGACGGCGGAGAGGGCAGGACGCCCTACCCTCTCCGGTCGATAACCTCTTCGATATAGGGCACGTCGGTGGAATCCTTCACCAGCACGCGCTTGTCGCTGTCCAGCAGGTAGAGCGACGGAATGGCCGTCAGGTCGTAGGTGCCGTTTTCGCGGACGAGGCAGCCGGCATCGTAGGCGTTGATCCAGCTCGCGGGGATATGGTCGCGGTAGTTCCGCCACTCGGTGAGGTCTTCGTCGGGATAAAGCGCCAGTATTTTGAGGCGGCCGCGCTCGATCATCTCCGAAAGCATGGGCGAGCCGGAGATCTGCTCGCGCAGCTGCTTGCACATCCCACAGCCGGGGTTGTTGATGAACAGCAGCGTATATTCGGCCTTCACGCCGTAGAGCGTACCCGTGGCGCCTGAGGCGAGCGTATAGCGGAAATCGTTGGCACGCTGCCCGAGGCGGTTCTGCGACGCCATAGCGAGGTCGTAGGCCGGCCCGATGCGTTCGTATTCGTCGTAGTAGGGGCTCGCCAGCACGGCCTGCATCACAGGGATATAGAATTCGTCGTTGCGCAGCGGGGAATTGGGGTCGTGGATCACCTGTTGGGCGAGCATCGTGAAGTAGTCGAGCATCGGGCGCGAGGCGGAGGCGCGGCGCATGAGCGAATCCATCGGCGCGGCGTCGGCCGGACGGTCGGAGATCAGGGCCACCCACCGGGCATAGGCCTCGACCATTTGCGCGGTATCGGCCTCGCGGACGAACAGGGTATCGGCGAAATCGAAGCGATCCCAATAGTGCCAGCGCAGGTAGTCGCGCTGCTCCTGGGGCGAGAGGCGCGCCGGCGCGATCGCCGGGAGGAACACACGGGGCTGCGACACGCAGGCCGTCTGCTGCGGCCGAGAACGGCGTCCGCCGCAGGAAGCGGCGAAGAGGGCCAGGGCCAGGATTAGCGCGATACGGTACATAGGCGTAAAGTTTATGTGCAAATATAGTTTTTTTCGGCAATACGGCCGCTATCGCCCGGGCAAAAAGAGCCTGTACGGCAGATTTGCACGGTAGTTGCAACCTCAATGAGCGTTAAAACCAATTTCAATCAAACCGAATTATGGATGTAAAGAAAACTACCACAAGCACAGGGTTCAAACTGAGTGTCATGACACTCGCGATTATGAACGTGACTGCCGTAGTAAGTCTGCGCGGCCTCCCCGCCGAGGCCGTCTACGGACTTTCATCGGCATTCTACTATCTGTTTGCCGCCATCGTCTTTCTCATCCCGACGGCCATGGTCGCCGCGGAGCTGGCCGCGATGTTCTCCACCAAACAGGGCGGTGTATTCCGCTGGGTCGGCGAGGCGTACGGCGCCCGCACGGGGTTCCTGGCCATCTGGCTGCAATGGATCGAGTCGACGATCTGGTACCCCACCGTACTGACGTTCGGTGCCGTGTCGATCGCCTTCATCGGCATGAACGACGCGCACGACGCGACGCTGGCCTCGAACAAGGTCTTCACGCTCTGCATGGTGCTGGCAATCTACTGGATCGCCACCTTCATCGCACTCAAGGGCCTGGGATGGGTCGGCAAGATCAGCAAATGGGGCGGTATGATCGGTACGATCATTCCCGCAGGCCTGCTGATCCTGCTGGGCATCATCTACATTTCGACCGGCGGACACAACCACATGGACATGTCGCAGGGTTTCTTCCCCGACCTGTCGAAATTCGACAACCTGGTGCTGGCCAGCAGTATCTTCCTGTTCTATGCGGGTATGGAGATGATGGGTATACACGTCATGGACGTGAAGAACCCGTCGCGGAACTACCCCAAGGCCATCATCATCGGTTCGCTCGTAACGGTCTGCATCTTCGTGCTGGGTACTTTCTCGCTGGGCTTCATCATCCCGGCCAAGGACATCAGCCTCACGCAGTCGCTGCTGGTGGGCTTCGACAACTATTTCCACTACCTGCACATGTCGTGGGCGGGCCCGATCATCGCCATCGCCCTGATGTTCGGTGTGCTAGCCGGCGTGCTGACCTGGGTGGCCGGCCCCTCGAAGGGTATCTTCGCCGTGGGTAAGGCGGGTTACCTGCCCCCGTTCTTCCAGAAGACCAACAAGAACGGCGTACAGAAGAATATCCTGCTCATTCAGGGCTGCGTCGTGACGCTGCTGGCGCTGCTGTTCGTGGTGATGCCCTCGGTGCAGTCGTTCTACCAGATACTTTCGCAGCTGACCGTACTGCTGTACCTGATCATGTACATGCTGATGTTCTCGGCGGCGATCGTGCTGCGCTACAAGATGAAGAACACCGACCGCCCGTTCCGCCTGGGCAAGGGCAACGGCCTGATGTGGTTCCTGGGCTGTCTGGGTTTCTGCGGAGCCCTGCTGGCCTTCGTCCTGAGCTTCGTACCGCCCAGCCAGATCTCGACCGGCAGCAACACCGTTTGGTTCTCGGTGCTCATCATCGGTTGCGTGGTAGTCGTGGGCGCCCCGTTCGTGATCTACGCCATGCGCAAACCGTCGTGGAAAGACCCCGAGGCCGCGGCCGACTTCGCCCCGTTCCACTGGGAGCAGCAGCCCGTCGTAGCGGCTCCGGTACATACCAACGCTCCCGAACCGATGGCGAAACCTTCGGATACGGAACTTCACAACAAATAAATCGGTAAATACATCAGACAATGATCCAGAAAATCGACAACGCAACGGTTCGCGAGGCCGTACAGCAGGCCTACGAGCGCTGCAAGAACGAAACGGGCGGCAAGAACGCCGACTATATCCCCTACCTGGCCAACGTACCGTCGACCCTCTTCGGCATCGCGGCCTGCCTGCCCGACGGGGAGGTGATCGCCGTGGGCGACACCGATTACAAATTCGGCATCGAATCGGTATCGAAAGTCCCGACGGCCATCCTGGCGATGAACCAGTACAGCGCACAGGAGGTGCTGACGAAGATCGGCGCCGATGCGACGGGGCTGCCTTTCAATTCGATCATGGCGATCCTGCTCGAAAACGACCATCCCTCGACGCCGCTGGTGAACGCCGGGGCGATCAGCGCCTGCTCGATGGTGCAGCCCGTAGGCGACAGCGACGGCAAATGGAAGGCGATCACGGGCTTCATCGAAGGGCTCGCAGGCTCGCAGGTCGAGGTGATCGACGAGTTGTACAAGTCGGAGACGGCGACCAACTTCAACAACAAGTCGATCGCATGGCTGCTGAAGAATTACAACCGCATCTACGACGACCCGGACATGGCGCTGGACATCTACACGCGCCAGTGTTCGATCGGCGTGACGGCCAAGCAGCTCGCCACGATGGCGGCGACGATCGCCAACGGAGGCAAGAACCCCGTGACCAAACAACAGGTCTTCAAGCCCGAGCTGTCGCCCAAAATCGCCTCGATGATGGCGACCGTGGGTTTCTACGAGCACACGGGCGACTGGCTCTTCACGACGGGGCTCCCGGCCAAGACGGGCGTGGGCGGCGGCATCATGGGCGTCGTCCCGGGCGTGATGGGCGTAGCAGCCTTCGCGCCGCCGCTCGACGAGGCCGGCAACTCGGTCAAGGCGCAGAAGGCGCTGGCCTACATCGCCGGGCACCTCAACCTCAATATTTTCGGCACCACGCGCTGCGTGATGGCCGAAAAGGAAGCTGCGCAGGCGTAGGCCTGCAACGGCAACTGGGCAAAAGGCCTGCGCATGACGTGCGCAGGCCTTTTCCATTGCGGGATGCACCGGGAGGCAAAAACAGGGGGGGGGGCGAAAAAAACAGGTACGGCCGGACGAACAATAGTGACGCTGTTCAGGGGGAGAAGAATTCATCGCCCGAACCGTACCCGGAGGCGGCGTATGGCCTGCGGCCTGCGAAAAAAAGCAAGGGCGCAGGTGCAAACTCCCGTTAACAGGCCTTCCGAGCCTTGCATGGTAGTTGCCCTTACGCCCGAGCCCGCCCCGGCACGAGGCCGGGACATAGCAAGGGTTTCAGACAATATTTACACCACGCATAAACCTGTCATAGCAACAGTCGGAAGTTTGTTAACGGCGTAAAGGTTGTCTTAACCTTATGGTATGTCGTTACGGCGATGCCGTATTGTTCTGCAAAGTTAGCATAATTTCTGTATTCTGAATTTTACTGGTACAAATATAAGTAAATTACTTAATACTTAAACATGTTTAAGTGCAAAAAATCGACTTATTCCATTTTTTTGTAAAATGGAACGGAAAAAACAACGCCGCGACGAAGAATTGCTTCAAAAAATCATTCTGCGGGTGAAGGAACTAAGGCACATGCACAACCACCAATCGCAGGAGCAGTTGGCCGAAGCGACCGAGTTGGGAATCGCACAACTCGAATCCGGCAAGAATTTCCCGAATCTGACGACTATTTCGATTATTTGCAAGTTTTACAATATTACCCTCGACGAATTTTTCGCCCCGCTCCATTACCCGCCGAAAGAAAAATAAACCCCTCGGGGGCTTCGGCGGCGGCTATCGCCGGGGCAAACCCGATAAGCGGCAAACAAATAACCGGCAAACAGATAACCGAAAAACAGATAAACAGCAATCAAGAACCGGCGGCAACAATCGGCAACGGACAACGTACAAAAAAAAAGGTTCCGCTTTTGCGGAACCTTTTTACATACTGAAATACGGCACCTTACTCCGCCTCTTCGGCAACGGCGCGGAACAGCGCGACGTCTTCGAGCGTGGAGTTCATGACGTAGGTATAGGCCTCCGAGATCTTACCCTCGGCAAGTTTGCAGAAGATTTTCGCCGAATCGGCATACTCCTCCGAATCGCCGGCCTGACGGGCCAGCAGGTAGGTGATGATGATATGGCCGGCGGTCTCGACCAGACGGCGTGCGTGGAAATCCTTGAAGCCGCAAAGTTCCTTGTCCCCGGCTTCGACATGGGCGGTCATTTCCGAGAACTTCGCGGTCAGCTCCTTCAGCTTCGCAACGACGGGCTGCATGGGCTGGTTGTATTCGGCGGCAGCGTAACGCTCGATCTGCTCCATGAAGGTGCCCTTGGTCACGGCGTTGATCGCCGCCACGACCTGCAGCTGCGAAGTACCCTCGTAGATATTCATGATACGTGCGTCGCGGTAGAGGCGCTCGCAGGGATAGTCCTTCATGAAGCCCGAGCCGCCGTGGATCTGGATGGCGTCGTAGGCCTGCTGGTTGGCGTACTCCGACGAGAAGAGCTTGACGAGCGGCGTGAAGCCGTCGGCCAGGCGGTTGTAGAACTTCATCTCCTGACGCTCATCACCTTCGAGCGGACGCTCGTGCGCGATATGGCCGTACTGCTTGTAGACCTCGACGAAGCGCGTCGTCTCGTACAACAGCGCACGGACACCCTGCAACTTGGCCTTCATGTTGGAGAGCATCTCCGCAACGGCCGCGAAGCGGATGATCGGCTTGCCGAACTGCTCACGCTCCTGGGCGTATTTCAGCGCCTCGCGGTAGGCGGCTTCGCACAAGCCCACCGACTGCGCACCGATACCCAGGCGGGCGGCGTTCATCAGCGACATCACGTATTTGATAAGGCCCATCTTGCGGTCGCCGACCAGCTGCGCGGGGGCGTTGGTGAAGACCAGCTCGCACGTCGGAGAGCCCTTGATACCCATTTTGTTCTCGATACGGCGTACCTTCACGCCGCCGTCGCGCTTGTCATAGACGAGCATCGACAGTCCGCGGGCGTCGGTGGTACCCTCTTCGGTACGCGCCAGCACGAGCGAAACGTCACCGTCGCCGTTGGTGATGAAGCGCTTGACGCCGTTCAGCAGCCAGGTCTGCTTCTCCTCGAACCACGTAGCCTTGAGCATCACGGCGCCCAGGTCGGAACCCGCATCCGGCTCGGTAAGATCCATGGCGCAAGTAGCACCCGCGGAAACCCACGGCAGGTATTTGGCCTTGAGCTCCTCCGAGGCGAACTCGTTGAGCGTCTCGGCACAGTCCTGCAAACCCCAGATGTTCTCGAAGCCGGCATCGGCGCGGGCGACCATCTCGTTGGCCATCACGAAGCAGACCAGCGGGAAATTCAGGCCGTCGTACTTGCGGGGCAGCGTAAGGCCGCTCAGGCCCGCGTCGACGATGGCCTTCATGTTCTGAACCGTGCCCGCAGCGTACTCCACGTGGTCGTTCACGACGCGGGGGCCTTCGTGATCCACGCCCTCGGCATTCGGAGCGATGACCTCGCCGCAGACTTCACCGGCGATCTCCAGCACGCGGCGGTAGGAGTCCATGGCGTCTTCGAAATCCTGCGGCGCGAAATCGTAGAGGTCTTTCTCGGCGAAGCCGCGCTCTTTCAGCTCCACGATCTTGCGCATCATCGGATGCTGGAGGTGGAACTGCAAATCCTTATTGTCTGAAAAGAAATTAGCCATTACTTCGAATTTTGTTTGTAGTACTTAATCATCTTGGGGATCACCTCGTTGACGTCGCCCGTGATGGCGTAGTCGGCAATCTTGTTGATCGGGGCTTCGGGGTCGGTGTTGATCGAAATGACCATGGCCGAGCCGTCCATGCCGGCCGTATGCTGGATCTGCCCCGAGATACCGCAGGCGATGTAGAGTTTGGGGCGTACCGTCACACCGGTCTGACCCACCTGGCGCGCATGGTCTGCGAACCCGGCGTCGACGGCTGCGCGGCTC
>ULTD01058866.1_pt1 | contig 9749 bp, 6 predicted proteins | sample 1957321 | NCBI WGS metagenome assembly ULTD01 (sample SAMEA4835726, study PRJEB28245) | human gut metagenome | biome: gut microbiome; material: fecal sample | place: Denmark | collected 2008
AACTAATTGATTAATTGTTGGCACTTAAATTTCACCTCCTATTTTTTATTTTATTTTATTAGCAATGTTTTTGTTAATAAAACAAACCGCTACGGATTCACGCAATACGCGTAATTTATCGTAACGGTTTATATTGTATCATTTTTAGCTTAATTAGTCAAGAAAAACTTGGAAAATTTCCAAGTTTTTCTTAATTATTTTACTTCTTCTCTTTGTTGTTCATGTATACTTTTTAATGCTTTCTCAGAAATATCTTTTGCTCTTTTTTCAGCTTTTATTTCTTCAGGAGTTTTTGTAACCCTATTTCCAAATTTGTCAAACTTCATACTTTGGTTTTGTTCTTGTTCTTTATTTTCTTTATTTATTATATCAAATATTTTATCTTGCGTTTTTTTATGCATGTCGTCATATTTTTCACTTTTCTTTTTAAATGTTTCACTCCTTTTGAGTAACCAATTGTTCCTATAATCAGAAATTTTATCTTTTAGTTTTCCATGTAAATGCATATTTGGTCTAATTTTATTATCCATTGAAAGATCATTATTTTTCTCTTTGCTTGTTTTTGGTCTTAATATTATTTTTTCCTCTTTATTGCCATCAGCAATTCTTTTTGGTTCCTCCTTTGTTTCTAACTCATAAGATCTATTTTTTATTTTACTAATTATTCTTCTAAGTAATGTATCTTTAAAATTTTCAACTTCAAATCCTTGTTTTTCTGCTCCTCTAGCTATTTCTCTAAGGTGCATTTTATTTCTTAATCCTTTTACTTTCTTTAGATTTTCCATATCATATTTAACATCTATATAATCATTATTATATAGTCCACCTACAATCAATTTATCTAAACTATCACTATTTTTATTTGAGCCTATTTTTTCTCCTATAACATCAACTAGAAATGGATCAATATTCTTTCTATCTTGTTCGTTTAGTATTTCAAAGCCCTGCCTTTCATCAATATGACTTCTAATATTTTTTAATATAGGTTTATAATCACTTAAACTAAATTTATTTGAATTATAAGAAAATATAGTTGGTTCCTTTTTTCCTTCTTCATAAATTAGATACTCAAGAATTCCCTCTTTATTAATTTTAACATCAACATTTGTTATTTTATCTAATTCATTTGCTTCTTCATTATGTCTTCTTTCAAATTTTAAATCATTCATTCTGCTATATTTCCCATATATTTTTTCTTCTTCATCATCTTGTTTTATTGGATTTGATTTTACATTTTCATTTCTATTCTCACTAGTTTTTTCTTCTGCTTCATTTACTTTTACTTCATTTTGCTTTGTTTCTTCTGGTTGTTTTGCTTGTATTTCATTTTGTTCTGGTTCTTCTTGCTTAACTTCTTTTTCTTCTAATTTTACTTCTTTTTCTTTCTCCTCTGCCTCTTTTTCTTCTTTCATTTTTGCTGCATATGGTTTAAAAAATTCAGCTAACCCTTCGATTAAGAAATTTGTTGTATATGGCTGTTTTAATACCTTTTCTACATTAGATAATTCTTCAAATTCTTTTTCAAATTCAGGATTTTCGACATTAGCTATTTCATCATTAATTTGTTTCAGTTTTTCTTCTCTTTGCTGAAGCATAGGTTTCATTATATCCAATGCAACAGCACTTTTGTTTTCCATGTCCTTTTTTAATATTTCAATTTTTCTTGATATATCTTCTTTTTTTTCATTAATTAGTCCTGTTTTATAGTCTTCATAATTTTTTTTCATTTTTTCTCTTCTATCTTCAACTTGCTTTAATATTTCTTCTTTATTTTTATTAAATTTCTCTTTTAATTCAACCTTTTTTACTTCTACAAGTTTTTTTCCATCTTGTAATTCTTTATTTAATTTTTCAAGTTCAGTCATTTGGCTATTACGTCTATCCATGTAAACTGGATTATTAGGATTTTCTTTTTGAAATTCTTTATCAAAACTTTCTTTTTCAACATTGTAATTTTCTTCTTGTTTATTTATTTTTTCTTCATTTTCTTTTATATCTTTTTGTATTTCATAACTACTGTCTAAAGTTTCTTTAATTTTATCTAATATTTTTTTATCCATAATTTTCCCCTTTCAAAATACAATATATTTTTGTATTTTATTACACTAGTATTTTTATTATAACATTTTTCACAATTTATTTCAATAAAATTATGTAAATTATTAGAAATTTAATACAATTGTAATATTTTGGTAATAATTGTAAAAAGGAGCTTAAAATTCTTTTAAGCTCCTTTTTGCTAAATTCATATATCTTTCTTTTTTGTCTCTAATCCTTTTTCCTTCTAATTCTGGCAATATTCCAAAATTTGCATTCATTGGTTGAAACTTTTCATTTGGAGATGAAATATATTTTGCAAGTGCTCCTATAATTGTATTTTCACTAAAAGTTATTTTTTGTTTTTGGCCATTGTATTTTGAAATTGCATTTAATGCAGCCACCATACCAGAACTTATTGATTCTACATAGCCCTCAACTCCTGTGATTTGTCCTGCAAAATATATATTTGTATTAGATTTCAAATTATATGTTTCATCAAGCAAGTTTGGAGAATTAATAAATGTATTTCTATGCATAACTCCATATTTTATAAACTCTGCATTTTCAAGACCTGGTATCATGCTAAAAACTCTTTTTTGTTCCATAAAGTTTAAATTTGTTTGAAAACCAACCAAATTATACATACTTGCTATTTTATCATCTTGTCTTAATTGAACAACAGCATATGGTCTTCTTGCAGTTCTTGGATCATCAAATCCAACTGGCTTTAATGGTCCAAACCTTAATGTATCAATCCCTCTTTTTGCCATAATTTCAATTGGCATACATCCTTCAAAAATTTCTTTTTTCTCAAAATCATGTAAAGTTACAATTTTAGCATTTATTAATTCATTCCAAAAGTTTTCATATTCTTCTTTATTCATTGGAAGATTTATATAGCTTTTTTCTTCACATTCCAGCCTTTTTTTCCACTCTTCTACCGTTTCTTCTTTTTTCTTTTCTTGACTATATCTGTCACCATAAAAAGCAATACTAAAATCTATACTTTCTTTGGTCACAATTGGTGCTGCTGCATCATAAAAATACAATTTGTCTTGTCCTGTTAGCTCTTGTATTTGTTTTGCTAATGTATCTGATGTTAATGGTCCTGTTGCAATAATTGTAATTCCTTCTTGCGCAATTTGATTTAAAGTGTTATTTACTCCCGCTTCTTCATGAATAATTTCAATTAAAGGATTGCTTTCAAGTTCTTTGGTTACTTGTTTTGAGAACTCCTCTCTATCAACTGCTAATGCTTGACCAGCAGGCACTTTGGTTTTATCTGCAATTTTTATCAACAAAGAATCCAATTTTCTTAATTCTTCTTTTAATAAGCCACATGCATTTGTTAATAAATTAGATTTAAATGAATTGCTGCATACAATTTCTGCTAAATTTTTATTGCTGTGAGCCTCAGAAAATTTTTTAGGCTTCATTTCATATAATTTTACATTTATTCCTGCTTTTGCAATTTGGTATGCAGCCTCGCTTCCTGCAAGTCCCCCGCCAATTATTGTAATATAATTTTTCATTGCTTTCTCCCTTTTAATCATAAACTAATAGTGTTCTATTTTCTTTCAACCACTAAGTAATCAGCAATTATTGCCATTCAAACCCGGAACTGTTGGCAATTTTTACTCAAAAAGACTTAATATGTCTTCTTTTGATAGCTTGTTTATAAATGTAGTCTTGGTATCTAACACATTGTCTATTAGTTTTTCTTTCTTTTTTTGTAGTTTATATATTTTTTCTTCTATTGAGTTTTTTGTTATTAGTTTATATACTTGTACATTATTTTTTTGGCCTATTCTGTATGCTCTGTCTGTTGCTTGATTTTCTGTAGATACATTCCACCATGGGTCATAGTGTATTACCATGTCTGCTCCTGTTAGGTTTAGTCCTGTTCCTCCTGCTTTTAGTGATATTAAAAACACTTTTATTTCATTATTGTTGTTAAATTCGTCAACCAAATCTACTCTTTCTTCTACTTTTGTTGCTCCTGTTAGTTTAAAGTATTTTATATTTTCGTCTTTTAGTCTTTTTTCTATTATTTCTAGCATTGATGTGTATGATGAAAATAATAATATTTTATGTCCTGATTTTATTGCTTCTTTTGTTATTTCCATGCATTGCTCTAATTTACTACTTTCCCCTTTATAGTCTTTTATAAATAAGTTTGGATGGCAACATATTTGCCTTAATCTTGTAAGTGCTGCTAATACTTTCATTTGGTTTTTCCCTGAGTCTGTTTGGCCTATTAATTTTGCAACTTCTTCTTTTATATTTGATAAATATGATAAATATATTTCTTCTTGTTCTTCTTGCATTTCATTTTCTAATATTGTTATTTCTTTTTCTGGAAGTTCTGTTAAAACTTCTTGTTTTGTTCTTCTAAGTACAAATGGTTCTATTAACATTTTTAGTTTTTGCATAGAACTTTCATCTTCTTCTTTTACAATTGGAATCTCATACATTGTTTTGAATTTTTTATATGTATATAAATACCCTGGCATTATAAAGTCAAATATTGACCATAATTCTGCAAGTGAATTTTCTATTGGTGTTCCTGTTAACGCATATCTTGTTTGTGCTTTTAAATCTTTTATTGCTTTTGCATTTTGAGTTGTACTATTTTTTAAGTATTGTGCTTCATCTGCTATTATGTATTTAAATTTATAATCTTTTTGTTTATAGTTTTCTATGTCTCTTTTTAATAGGTCATATGATGTTATTACTAAATCAAAATCTTGCAAAGTTTCTATTAATTTTTTTCTTTCTGATAATGTCCCTCTAATTACAAGTGTTTTTAATGTTGGTGCAAATTTTTCTGTCTCATTTTTCCAGTTTAGTGTTAATGAACTTGGTGCTATTACAAGGCTTGTTTGTTTTTCTTTATTGTTTTGTATATAGTCTAAAATTATTGATAATACTTGTACTGTTTTTCCAAGTCCCATATCATCTGCAAGTATTCCTCCAAACTTATATTCATCTAGTGTTTTTAACCATTTAAAGCCTGTTTTTTGGTAATATCTTAAATTTGCATTTATTTTTGGTAACCTAATTTCTTCTAGTTGTTCTTTATTTAAGCTATTTACTATTGTTTTATAAGTTTCATTTTTAGTAATTGCAGTTGATTTAAGTTTTCCTAAAATAGTATTTAAATATAATGTTCTACTTACAGGAAGCTTTATTTCGCCTTTTTCTAATTCTTTATAATTTACATCTGTACCTGTTATTAATTTATCCAAAAAGCTTATTTCCTGATTATCTTGTAAATTTAAAAAACTCCCATCTTTTAACCTGTAATATTTCTTTTTTAGATGATATCTTTCCATTATTTCTTTTATACTATTTAAATCCAAATTTAGCTCATTTAGGTTTATTGATAATAAATCATTTTCTACTTTTATTCCTATATTTCCTATTTTGGGTTGTTTTATTTGTTTGGATTTAAAATTTTCTGTAACAAGTACTTCAAATTTTTTCATATATAAGCTTATATCATTGGACATGAATTCATAAATTTTATCATTATTTGGTAATATAAATCTTAAATTTTTTACATCAAACATAAAACCTGTTTTTCTAAAGATATTTAAGGCTTTTGTTTCTTCAATTATATTTCTTGGAAATTCTATTTTTGTTTTTTCATCTAATGGATTAAATTCATCTTTTCCATACTTAAATTTTACATCTGCTATTATGTTTTGAGCATTGTCAAAATCTAAAAACACTTTTACTTCCAAGTGTTTTGGTTTATATTGTTCTAGTTCATATTCTGGTATATTTAAAATTTTTATTGAATTTTCCATTTTAGGCATTATTATAGAGAAAAATTGTGTTAACTGTTTTGTTCCTAGCTCTACTTCTGTTATATAATTTTGTCTAAATGTTTCTAACATTTTTATTGTTGTTTTTTCATAATTTTTATTACATCTATATAATTTATTTTTTTCTAATATGTATTTATATTTTTTTCCCCTTATTAGTACTACTTTGTATATATCAATATTAGGAATAATTATGTAGTCCTCATTTTTAGTTTTCTTTAATAAGAATTCCAGCTTTGGGTTTTCCTCTATAAATTTTACTTTTTCTTCTTTTCCATCTTTTTGAAATTTTACTTCTTGGTCCTTTAGTATATCAAATATTTCATCTATCCCATTATTTCCTATAATTATAAAATTTTCATTTAAGGCTTTTCCAAAGTATTTATAATTACTGTTTGAATTTGAATTTGCATATTTCATTATTTCTGCATATTTTAACATAAACTCCAATAATGGTTTGCTTTCTTTAGTAAACATTTCTTTATCATGAATAAATTGTAAACCTTCTTTATATTTAAAGTTTTCCTTATTCATCATTTTTGTATAAAATTCTGCTAAATTTTTTATTTTATACATTTTATTTTTTCCTATTTGAAATTCTATCTTCATATTTCCTGTAAATTTATCATATATGATTTTTGGTTCTAATTTTATTGTTCCTTTACTTTTTATATCAATTTCTTCTTCACTTATATTTTCTATTTCTTCATTATAAAAGGTGTTGACTATTTTGCTAAAGTTTTTATATTCTTTATTATTATTTACTTGCATTTTTATTTCCCCTTTTCTTGGCTCGATATTATACTACATTTTTTTATATTTGGCAAGTTTAGCTAAAAAACAAAAAGGGAAAATATGATTGCACATATTTTCTCTTTTTTAGTTTATCTTTTATTTATAATCTCAGGAGAATCTTGATAATATTTTGCAATTAACTCGTCTAGTTCAACGCTTAGTTTGTAAATAATACTATAATCTTCACCAGATATTATACTTTCATTTAGTTTATCTCTTAATTTACAAATTTCATCATTTAACATATGCATCTCTCCTTTTTTTATTTTTTCTCTTAAGTACATTTATAAATTAACACATTTTTACATCAAAGTCAATGAAATTTGTAGTATTCATGCGGTTTTCGTACGTGTTAAATCTATTTTTTTCGACATCAAATGACACAAAAAAACAGCATAAATTTTTTTATTTTATTTATACTGTTTTTTTGATATTTTATTTTCTACTTTCTTACGACTGAAAGCACCATATTTTCTGTTTTAAATAAATCATTTAAAATTTGTGTCGTATATTCTAGATTTACTGTATCTATTTCTTCTAAATAGTCAAAGCTATTTATTCCTTTAAAATAATCTGCCAAAAACATTCTAGATATATCTGTTACATCATTATATTCTTTAACATATGTTCCATATATCTTCTTTTTTATTCTTTCAAAATCATCTTTGTTTATTCCATTTTGTTTAAATTTATTTATTTGTTCTTTAAAACTGTCATATACTTTTTGTGGTGTGTTAGATTGACCTGTAAGAAGAACATGTGCATATGTTGTAGAAAATTCGTAGTCTAAGCTTGGAGTAGAATATATTGTTCCATCATCATATAATTTTTTATATAACTCAGAGCTTTTGCCAAATAGTAAATTTAATATTATTTCTACGGCAATATGTTTTTTTACTTTGTCTTTGCACTTTATTTGGTTATCCTTTATTCCTATGCAATATAAACTTTGACTTACTTGCATTGTTTGCTCTATTTTTTCTTTTACTATACTACTTGGCTCTTCTTCATATATTCTTTTTATTTCTCCATTAGATTTATTTGGAATTAGTCTTTTCTTTATTTCTTCTAATATTTTATCTGGTTCAAAATCTCCACTTACAACTAACGCCATATTTGATGGATTATAAAATGTATTATAACATTTATATAAAATTTCTTTGTCTATATGGCTTATTGTTTCTATAGTTCCTGTTATATCAATTTTTATTGGATTATTATGATACATTGCCTCCATAGCATTTAAGTAAACTCTCCACTCTGGATAGTCATCATACATCATAATTTCTTGTCCTATTATTCCTTTTTCTTTTTCCACATTTTCATCTGTAAAATATGGGTGTTGAACATAGTCCATAAATTCATCTAGTGCTTCGTAAAAATTATCTGTACATTCAAATAAATATGCTGTATGGTCATTTGTTGTATATGCATTTGCATTTACTCCTAATGCTGTTAGTGTGTCTAAACTATTTGTTCCATTTTCTTGTTCAAACAATTTGTGTTCTAAAAAGTGTGCTACACCTTTTGGCACTTCTATAGTTTCTGTCTCTCCTGGAACTATAAACTTGCTATCATTTGACCCATAATTTGTTCCCCAAATAATATATTTTTTTTCTATTCCTTTTTTAGGAATAATCATTACTGTTAAGCCGTTTTCTAACTTGTCAATATATAACTTTTCTTTAACTTTTAAATTTTCAATTACTTGCATTTTTATCTCCTTCTAATCTCTTAAAAAATAAATTGTATTAATAGATACTTTTTTAGCAATATTTATAATATCTTCCTTACTTACATTTTCAATTTTTTTAGTATATTCCTCTAAAGATACTATAGTTCCTTGTCCAAAATAGTAAGTAATTTGTGTATCTTGCTCATCATCAATAGTTTTTATGCTTGCAATTATTCCTTTTTTTGCATTTTCTATTTCCTCTTCAGTAAAATCTCCTTTTTCCATATCTTCAATTTGTTTTTTTACAAGAGTTAATGTTTTTTCGTAATTTCCAATTTCAATTCCACACTTTATAAATATATTGCTTTTATATCTCATATAACTAGAACTTGCAACATATGCTAAATGTGCTTTTTCTCTTACATTTTGGAACATCTTAGAATTAGCAGATCCACCTAAAATACTGTTGTAAATTAATGTGTCATATTTTAAGTCTTCATTATCTATATTAACATCAAGCCCTACAATTAATTTTCCTTGTGTTACATCCATACTCTCTGTAACTACATTTTCCTTTTTTTCCTCTTTAGGACAAATATTTAATTTAGTATAACTTGCTTCTCTTTCGTTTAAATTGTTAATACATGTATTTTCTTTTACTAATTGTTCAACATTGTTATCTAACATTCCAGACACAAATATGTCTATTTTACATGTATTTATTAGTTCTTTATAATAATTGTATAAATCTTTTGCATTTATTTTTTCTAGGTCTTCTATATACCCAAATTTATAAAGTCCAAAATCTTCATTTTTATACATTTCTTCTATACATCTATCTAATGCATATTGAGCCTTATTATCTATTTTTCCTTCTATTATTTGTTTTATATTATTTTTTTCTTGTTCTACATATTCTTCCTTAAATCCATCATTTTCAATATATGGATTAAATACTATGTCTAATATTTTTTCTAGAGATTCTTTTAATAAGTTTTCACTATTACTTGGTAAGAAATTATCATTAATTGTTTCTATATAAAATTTTAAAACTTGATTGTCTCCTGTTTTATCTAGTCCACAGTCAAAACTTGCACCATACATTTGCTCTAGTGTTTTGCTTATTTGCTCAGAAGTTGGCATATTTTTTGTACCTCTTCTTAATATTGATGATATTAAAGCATTTTTCGTAACGTTTTGTCTATTTAATTTTGTCGTTAAAAACACGGCAAGTAAGTTTGTTTTGAATTTTTCAGTATTTATTTTATGAAGCTTAATTCCTTGTTTTATGTCTATTTTTTCATAACTCATTTTATTTCCTCCTTTTTTCCTACATAGTATATTACATTTTACCATAATTATGCAAGATGTTTTTAGACATTTAGACATTGGGACGGGGTTTTTGTCTT
>ULTD01004994.1_pt1 | contig 9705 bp, 9 predicted proteins | sample 1957321 | NCBI WGS metagenome assembly ULTD01 (sample SAMEA4835726, study PRJEB28245) | human gut metagenome | biome: gut microbiome; material: fecal sample | place: Denmark | collected 2008
GCAGAGGTTGATGTACTTGCGGCAAATGATTTTAATTCAGGAAAGGTTGCTGAATATGATGGAATCGCATTCGGATGCCCGGCAATGGGAGCAGAGAATCTCGAAGAATCAGAGTTTGAGCCAATGTTCACAGAGGTAGAAGGAAGCCTTAGCGGTAAGAAAATTGCACTTTTCGGTTCATATGGATGGGGAAGCGGCGAATGGATGGCTGACTGGGAAGAAAGAAGCAAGGCTGCAGGGGCTGTTCTTGCAACAGACAGCGTAATCTGTCAGGAAGCACCAGATGATGATGCTGTTGAAAACTGCAAAAAACTTGGGGCAGCGTTAGCATAATTATTTATTGCCTGTAATATATTGAAAAGATTGCACATTTTGCCCCTGGTTGGTTGTATCAATCAGGGGTTAATCTGTTCTAAAAAATATTATAAAAATATAACGAAAGTTGTTGACATCTAATGACCATTAGAATATACTAACCAAGGTGGTAATGAAAAACATTATCAATATGCTAAAAAGAGGAGATGAGCTTATGCCATTAACTATGATTGATGAAGGAACTCCATACACAATCCAGCGGATTGGTGGAAAGGAAGAAATAAGACGTTTTCTTGAGAATCTTGGATTCGTTCCGGGAGCAGTGGTAACAGTTGTTTCTAAAGCTGGCGGTAATGTCATTGTTAACATTAAGGAATCAAGAGTTGCCATAGGAAAAGATATGGCTAATAAAATTATGGTATAAAGGACTGAATATGCCAGTTCTTATATAAAACTAAAATAAGAAGGAGATAAACTATGACTTTAAGAGATGTATCTGTAGGCCAGACTGTTAAAGTTACCAGGTTAAATGGTGATGGTCCGGTTAAGAGAAGAATTATGGATATGGGAATTACTAAGGGAGTTGAAGTCTATGTAAGAAAGGTAGCACCTTTGGGAGATCCTGTAGAGGTTACAGTAAGAGGCTATGAATTATCGCTTCGTAAAGCCGATGCCGAGATGATAGAGGTAGGCTGATTTTTTTTACATGCAGGTTAGCATAATCTAATTAATGTAAGAATTGTCAAATGTTTGTTAGCAAATGCATAAACATTTATATAAAAGAAATGAGGTAGTCAAATGTCAATTAAAATTGCATTAGCAGGTAATCCAAACTGCGGTAAAACAACATTGTTTAATGCTTTGACCGGTTCTAATCAGTTCGTTGGTAACTGGCCAGGTGTTACAGTTGAGAAAAAGGAAGGTAAATTAAAGGGACATAAAGATGTAACTATCATGGATTTACCAGGTATTTATTCACTTTCTCCTTATACTCTTGAGGAGGTAGTAGCAAGAAATTATCTTATTAACGAGAGACCTGATGCAATCATCAATATCGTTGATGGTACTAACATTGAAAGAAACCTTTATCTTTCAACACAGATTATGGAACTGGGGATTCCAGTTATTATGGCTGTTAACATGGTCGATATCATGGAAAAGAACGGAGATAAGGTTGACCTTGCCAAGTTAGGGAAGAACCTTGGATGTGAAGCTGTTGAGATATCAGCTCTTAAGGGAACTGGCATTAAGGAAGCAGCAGAGAAGGCTGTTAAGCTTGCAGAGAGCAAGAAGCTCAATACAATTGCTCACAAGTTTGATGATAAGGTTGAGGCAGCTATATCTGCAGTAGAAGATAAGCTTGGTCTTGATATTGTTGAAGAACAGAAGAGATTCTTTGCTATCAAGCTTCTTGAGAAGGATGATAAGATTAAAGTTCTTATGAAGAATGTTCCAGATGTTTCAGCTGAGATTGAGACTCTTGAGAAAGAATTTGATGATGATACAGAAAGTATTATCACTAATGAAAGATATACATATATATCTTCAATTATCAGTGGATGTTTTGCAAAGAAGTCTGAGAAGAAGCTTTCTACATCAGATAAGATTGATAGAATAGTTACTAACAGATTCTTAGCACTTCCAATATTTGCAGTTGTAATGTTCATCGTATACTATGTATCAGTTTCAACAGTTGGTACATGGGCAACAGACTGGGCTAACGATGGTGTGTTCGGTGATGGCTGGCATCTCTTCGGAATTGGCACTTCAGCTTACGAAGAAGTAGCTGATGAGTATGGTGATTCAGATGCAATCATCGGGGCATATATCGACAGCCTTGGTGATAAAGGTCAAGAGTATGCAGATGCTATTGATACAGAAGCTGATGATTATGATTCAGATGCAGCAGTAGCAGCATTAAAGAAACTTGAAAACACAGTTCCAGCTAATCTTACATTAGATTATGATGTAGAAGATGAGGAAAATCTTAGTGTAACAACAGAGACAACAGATGCAGCTGGTGTTAAGGAAGCTATTGAACAGTGTATAGACAATGATGGTGCAGCTCCAGATCCTGCTAATTATGGTGTATGGGTTCCTGGCATCCCAGTGCTTCTTGAGTCAGGACTTGATGCAATCGGTTGTGTAGACTGGTTAAAGGGTCTTATCCTTGATGGTATTGTAGCCGGTGTTGGTGCAGTACTTGGCTTCGTTCCACAGATGCTTGTATTATTCATATTCCTTGCATTCCTTGAGTCTTGCGGTTATATGGCACGTATAGCATTCATTATGGATAGAATTTTCCGTAAGTTCGGTCTTTCAGGTAAGTCATTCATTCCAATGCTTATCGGTTCAGGTTGTGGTGTTCCTGGTATCATGGCTTCACGTACAATTGAGAACGACAGAGACCGTAAGATGACAATTATGACAACAACATTTATTCCTTGTGGAGCTAAGCTTCCATTCATAGCAATGGTTGCCGGAGCTATCTTTGATGGTGCTCCATGGGTTGCTCCATCAGCATACTTCCTTGGAATATTCTCAATTATCTGCTCAGGTATCATCTTAAAGAAGACAAAGTTATTCGTTGGAGATCCGGCACCATTCGTTATGGAGCTTCCAGCATACCATCTTCCAACAGTTGGTACAGTATTAAGAAGCATGTGGGAGCGTGGATGGTCATTCATCAAGAAGGCCGGAACAATCATCACACTTTCAACAATCATTATCTGGTTCACAACATACTTCGGATTTGTTGATGGAACATTTACAATGCTTGCAGATGATCAGATTGACTTCTCTATTCTTGGCAGAATTGGTAAGGCAATCGCATGGATATTTGCTCCTTTAGGATTTGGTAACTGGCAGGCAACTGTTGCTTCTATTACTGGTCTTGTTGCTAAGGAGAATATCGTTGGTACAATGGGTATCCTTTACTCAGCAGGTGAGGGAACAGTATATGCTAACATGGCAGCTACATTTACAGTAGTAAGCGGATATGCATTCCTTGCATTTAATCTTCTCTGTGCTCCTTGCTTCGCAGCAATGGGTGCTATTAAGAGAGAGATGAACAACACTAAGTGGTTCTGGATTGCAATCGGATACCAGTGTGGATATGCTTACCTTGTAGGTCTTGTAATTAACCAGATTGCTGGTCTTATTACTGGCGACACAGCATTTAATGTATTCACAGTAATCGCAATTCTTATAATTGTTGGTTTCATCTATCTGTTATTCAGACCATATAAGGAAAGTAAGACATTAAAGGTTGATTCTAAGAAGCTTTTAAATGCAACAAAGTAATTAAATGATATATTATCGGAGGTGTAATTATGCTGGGAACAATTATAGTAGGAGTTATATTAGTGATTATAGTTGCGCTTATTGTACGCAGTATGGTACACGACAAGAAAAACGGTAAATCGTTCACATGTGGTGGCGACTGCGGTAAATGCAAAGGCCACTGCCATTAAAAGGAGGTAACGGGTGGTCAGAAATCCTGATAAAGACAAAGACATTATTATTTCTCGTCTCAAGCAGCAGGGTTGCAGGATAACTAAACAGAGGCTTATGCTTCTTGATGTAATTCTTGAAGAGGACTGCTCAAGCTGTAAAGAGATTTATTACAAGGCAGTAAAAAAGGATCCTAAGATTGGGGCTGCAACTGTATATAGAATGGTTAATACACTGGAAGAAATAGGTGCAATTAACCGTAAGAATATGTATAGGATAACTTGTGATGAGAATGATAATGGCGGTTATACTGTAAGATTAAACGATGATTCGTCAATTAATTTATCAGAAAGCAAATGGAGTAAAATTATTGAGTCAGGGCTAGAAGCCTGCGGATACATTAAGAATCAGAAGATAACAAGTGTAGTTGACAGGAAAAAGGCAGTTTCAGTTAATAAATAATATTTACTAATAAGGGAGAGATGAAACTGTTTCATCTCTCCTTTTGCTATATTGAGAAGATTTCTCAATAAGTGGATTTATGTAGAAATGTTACATAATGTGTAATATAATAACCGTCAAACTTAAGAAACATTTATTGTCCAATGTGGACAGAGAGGAGCACAGTATGAAAATTGATAACTTAAAGAAACCAGGACTTTTCGCAGCAGGTGTATTATTTGGAACAGCAGGAATTAAGATTCTTACAAGCAAGGACGCAAAGAAGCTTTACACTAACTGTACAGCAGCAGTTTTAAGAGCTAAATCATGTATAATGAAGACAGCTACAACTGTTCAGGAAAACTGTGAGGATATATATGCTGATGCTAAGACAATCAATGAGACAAAGTATAACACAGAAGAAGTTGTACTTGATTCAGTAGATGAAAATGAGGAAGCGTAATAGAGTATGAAATTCACAATAAAGCATGATGTGCCCGGAAGAATCCGTGTTCACATGGATGCTTCTGGCATGACTTTTGCACAGGCAGATACTTTGCAGTATTATCTTAAGAATCTGCAGGGCGTCACGAATGCCAAAGTGTATGAGAGAACTGCTGATGCAGTCGTTGAGTACAGATGTTCAAGAAAAACCGTGATTGAAGCTATTGCTAGGTTCAGATACAGCAATGTAGAGGTTCCTGAAGATGTTCTTGCAACATCAGGAAGGGCAATTAATTCACACTATACTGAGAAGTTAGCAGATCAGGTGTTGTGGAGAATGACTAAGAAATTGTTTATTCCGGCACCGGTATGTGCGGTATTAACAACGGTATCTTCAATGAAGTACATTTATAAAGGAATCAGGACACTGCTTGATAGAAAGCTTGAAGTTCCAGTTCTTGATGCAACTGCAATAGGAGTTTCTATCTTAAGAAGAGACTTTAATACAGCTGGTTCAGTAATGTTTCTTCTTGGTATAGGTGAGATAATAGAGGACTGGACACACAAGAAGTCGGTTGACGACCTTGCAAGAACGATGTCACTTAACGTTAATAAGGTCTGGTTAAAGACAGATGATGCAGAAGTACAGGTATCTGTGAAAGATGTTAAGGACGGAGATAATGTAATAATCCGGATTGGTAATGTAATCCCATTTGATGGAACTGTTATCAGTGGTGAGGCTATGGTTAATCAGGCTTCACTTACAGGAGAATCTGAGCCTGTAAGAAGAGGTGAGGGAACTTCTGTATTTGCAGGAACTGTAGTAGAAGAGGGCGAGATAGTATTCAGGGTTAAGCGTGCCGGAGGCTCAAGCAAATATGACAAGATTGTCAGGATGATTGAAGAATCTGAGAAGTTAAAATCAGGTCTTGAGTCAAAAGCAGAGCATCTTGCAGATAAGCTTGTACCTTATTCACTTGGCGGAACTGCACTTACATATTTGTTAACACGAAATACTACTAAGGCATTGTCAATACTTATGGTTGATTTCTCATGTGCATTGAAGCTTGCTATGCCTATTACGGTACTTGCAGCAATAAGACAGGCAAGTCAGGCGAGTGCAACAGTCAAGGGCGGTAAGTTCTTAGAGGCAATTGCTGAAGCGGATACTATCGTATTTGATAAGACAGGTACACTTACAAAGGCTAAGCCAACAGTAAGCAGGGTATATTCATTTAACGGAATGCCGGAAGATGAGCTGTTAAGAATAGCTGCATGTCTTGAGGAGCATTTTCCACATTCAATGGCTAAGGCTGTTGTTAATGAAGCTGGCAGAAGAAATCTTATGCACGAAGAGATGCATTCTAAGGTTGAATATATTGTTGCACATGGAATATCAACGTTTATCAATACAAGCAAGGTTATCATAGGAAGCCATCACTTTGTATTTGAGGATGAGGCATGTGTAATTCCAGTAGGAAAGCAGGAGTTATTTGACAGTCTTCCAGATGACTGCTCACATCTTTATATGGCAATTAACGGTCAGCTTGCAGCAGTTATATGCATAATTGATCCATTAAGAGAAGAAGCACCGGAGGTTATTGAAGGGCTTAAGAAGGCTGGAATATCGAAGGTTGTCATGATGACCGGAGACAGTGAAAGAACAGCCGCCTCTATTGCCAGAAAGGTTGGAGTTACTGAATATTATTCAGAAGTTCTTCCAGAAGACAAGGCTAAGTTCGTAGAGAAAGAGCGGGCAGCCGGACGAAAGGTAATTATGATTGGTGATGGAATTAATGACTCACCAGCGCTTTCAGCAGCAGATGTAGGTATTGCCATAAGTGATGGTGCTGAGATTGCAAGAGAGATTGCAGATATCACTGTCGGCGCAGATGATCTTAACCAGATACTTATGCTTAAGAAATTAAGTGACAGTCTGATTAAGAAGATTAACAGAAATTATCGTGTGATTGTCGGATTCAATTCCGCACTTATTGCACTTGGTGTAACGGGCGTCATACAGCCTACAACATCAGCACTTCTTCATAATACATCAACACTTGTTATAAGTCTTGAGAGTATGAAGAACCTGCCGGTTTAAGACTATGAAACGGACTCATCTTCGGGTGGGTTCGTTTTTTATTTGAAGGCAAAAAGTTCTGATTGGATAAATATATACTATACCCATAAGGTACAACCCAAATTAATAATTACAGGATATTATTTCATTACAAGAAAATGAAATTATGTAACAAAAGAAAATTGACTAAGCCGTACGGCTTATATTATAATGTTTTTATCAAAACAAAGCCGCTCGGCTTTATTTGTGAGAAAATATGTATAATAAAGCCGTACGGCTTATTTTAATGCTGGAGTGATTATCATGAAAATAACTGATTCAGAAGAACTGGGAAATATAATTAGAAACAGGAGAAAAGAATTAAAGTATACGCAGGCATTTTTGTCAGAATATACTGGTCTTAGTGTAAGTTTTATATCAGATGTAGAAAGAGGTAAAACAACTGTTGAGATTGGCAAAGTAATGCAGTTAATTTCAATTTTGGGACTTGATATTAATATTAATGTAAGGGGGAGATAATGAGAAATTTAGAGGTATATATTGAATGTAATGGAAATATGATTAATGTTGGCAGTATTACAGGGCATAATTCTGACGATGCTGTATTTTCATATTCAGAGGAATATATAGAAGATAAATCTTCAAGATCAATATCAATCAGTTTACCGCTTGATGAAAGAAGCTTTTCACCAGAAAGAACACGATGCTTTTTTGAAAGTCTTTTACCAGAAGGATATACAAGAAGGTGTGTTGCGGGTTGGCTTCATGTTGATGAAAATGATTATATATCAGTTCTTTCAGAATTAGGAAGCGAGTGTCTGGGAGCAATAAGAATAGTAGAAGGTGATATGAATATAACAGAATCTTCTTACAGATTATTATCACATGAAGAATTGCTGGAATTTGCAAGAGAAGGTGCAACTAAGTCAGCGGAACTGGTTATTAAATCACATTTATCATTGGCTGGGGCATCAGGAAAGACCGGATTATATTATGACAGGAATAATAATGAATGGTATCAGCCAGCGAGTCTGGCACCAAGTACACATATATTAAAGCAGAGCCATGTAAGGTTAAAAAAGATTGTTGCTAATGAACAGTTATGTTTGCTGACAGCAAGAAAACTAGGAATTAGGACACCAGATAGTTTTATTATTAATCTTAATGATAAAGAAGATGATTTTTTATTTGCAACTGAAAGATATGACAGAAAGATTTTAGATACATCCAAAGAATTAATGGGGAAGAAAGTTCCATTAAGACTTCATCAGGAGGATTTTGCACAGGCACTTGGAATTACAGCATCACAAAAATACGAGAAAAACGGGAAAGATTATTTAGCAGATGCATTTGAACTAATAAAAAATTATTCAAGCAATCCAATTGAAGATCAGATAAGGCTATGGGATTTATGTATATTTAATTATCTTATAGGTAATACAGATAATCATGTTAAAAATATTGCTCTTTTATATAGTGAGGATTTAAAAGGAATAAGATTAGCTCCTGCATATGATTTATTAAGTACTGTTATATATGACAGCAGCACAGAGAAAATGTCGCTTAACATAGATGGCGAATATGATATAAGGAATATAAATCAGAAGTCGTTTGAGAATGAGGCAAAGAAACTTGGTCTTGGAAAAGGAATAGCAACGCAGCATTTTTTAAGTATGGTTGAAAAATTTGAGATGGCACTTGAACAATCAACATATGAACTTGAGGAGCAGGGATATGGAGTTGCAGTCGATATACAGAAACAAATATTAAAAAAAGCAGGAATTCACAACTTTAAATTGACTAATTCGTAATTTAATTATATCATAAGTAATTAGGGACACTTTGTTTCACTAAAGTATAATGGGAGGAAGTTATATGTATTCATTTGATGAAGTATTAAACTATGATCCAGACCTTGCTAAGGCTATGGATGATGAACTTGGAAGACAGAGAAGCCACATCGAGCTTATCGCTTCTGAGAACCTTGTAAGTAAGGCAGTTATGGCTGCTATGGGAAGCCCTCTTACTAATAAGTATGCAGAAGGATATCCTGGAAAGAGATATTACGGCGGTTGTGAGTATGTAGATGTTGTTGAGACACTTGCAATTGAAAGAGCCAAGAAGCTTTTTGGCTGTGAATATGCAAATGTACAGCCACATTCAGGAGCACAGGCTAACTTAGCTGTATTCTTCGCACTTGTTAATCCTGGAGATACAGTTATGGGTATGAGCCTTGACTGTGGTGGACATTTATCACACGGTTCACCAGTTAATATTTCTGGAAAATACTTTAACATCGTTCCTTATGGTGTTACAGCAGACGGATTTATTGATTATGATGAAGTATTAAGAATTGCCAAGGAATGCAAGCCTAAGATGATTATTGCAGGAGCTTCTGCTTATGCAAGAACAATCGACTTCAAGAAGTTCAGAGAAATCTGTGATGAAGTTGGCGCATTACTTATGGTAGATATGGCACATATTGCAGGTCTTGTAGCCGGTGGTGCACACCCAAGCCCAATTCCTTATGCAGATGTGACAACAACAACAACACATAAGACACTCCGTGGACCAAGAGGTGGTATGATTCTTGCTTCAGCAGAGGCAGCAGAGAAGTTCAAGCTTAACAAGGCTGTATTCCCTGGAATCCAGGGCGGACCTCTTATGCATGTTATTGCTGGTAAGGCAGTGTGCTTAAAGGAAGCGCTTGACCCAAGCTTTAAGGTATATGCTGAAAATGTTGTTAAGAATGCATCAGCACTTGCTAACGGACTTATGAACAGAGGTTTTGATATCGTATCTGGTGGTACAGATAACCATCTTATGCTTGTTAACCTCTTAAGCAAGGGAAAGACTGGTAAGGAAGTTGAAAAGCTTCTTGATGCAGCTAATATTACATGTAACAAGAATACAATTCCTAATGACCCGGCTTCTCCATTCGTAACAAGCGGTATCAGACTTGGTACAGCAGC
>ULTD01001068.1_pt1 | contig 9572 bp, 7 predicted proteins | sample 1957321 | NCBI WGS metagenome assembly ULTD01 (sample SAMEA4835726, study PRJEB28245) | human gut metagenome | biome: gut microbiome; material: fecal sample | place: Denmark | collected 2008
TTGTGCTTGCCATGCTCAAAATCAATACGAACCTGGAGCGTCTGGGAGACTTTGCAGAAGGCATCGCCCGCTTTGCCCTCAACTGCCATGAACCGGCATTGGATACTGAGCTGGTCAAGCAACTCCGTCTCGAAGAGATGATAGCCCAGGTGCTCTCCATGCTCGAGCTTGCCAAGCAGGCACTTCAGGAGGAGAGCCAGGAATTGGCTACCGCTGTGTTTGCCAAGGACAATATGCTGGACGAAATCAATGCTGATGCCACTGCCATCCTTGCCGACTACATCAGCCGGCATCCGGAGAGTGCACTTTCTTGTCTGAACCTGGTGAGCGTGTTCCGCAAGTTGGAGCGTTCCGGTGACCATATCACGAATATTGCCGAAGAAATAGTGTTCTTTATCGACGCAAAAGTGTTAAAACATAGCGGGCGGACAGATGAACACTACTTAAATGATAAGAAATAAACAAAATTTTAGGATAATTTCAGTGTTTCATGGAAAATAGCCTTATATTTGTCCATTGAAAACGATTGCAGGTGTAGAAAAATGCTTTGAAATGATAATAAACTTAAATGATTTCTCAAAAAGATGTTATAAGACATGTTTTTTAATTTGGTTAGTATCACGAAAAGCGCCTATATTTGCATCGTTATCCTGAAAACAATCTTTTTACCTTAAAAAAAAACTAATACCTATTGAAAACTGAAAAAGGAGGCTTTGTGAAAAGCTTCCTTTTTTTTGTACCTATACGAAGGGCTTTTTGTATCTTTGCGCATATTAATAATAAATCGCGTATAACCTAAAAGTATATAGAACCATGTTTTCCGGAATAGTAGAAGAATGTGCCACATTGGTGGCGATGGTCAAAGACCAGGAGAATGTACATTTTACTTTCAAGTGTTCATTCGTCAGTGAATTAAAAATAGACCAAAGTGTGTCTCACAACGGTGTTTGCCTTACAGTAGTCAGTCTGACAGATGATACCTATACCGTGACGGCCATGAAGGAAACGCTGGACCGTTCCAATCTTGGCTTGTTGCAGGTGGGAGATGAAGTGAATGTGGAGCGTAGTATGATGATGAACGGCCGGCTGGATGGCCATATCGTTCAAGGACATGTGGACCAGACTGCCACTTGCATCGATATAAAGGATGCGGAAGGAAGCTATTACTTTACTTTCCGGTATGCTTTTGACAAGGAGATGGCAAAGCGCGGCTACATCACGGTAGACAAAGGCTCGGTAACGGTCAATGGTGTCAGCCTGACCGTGTGCAATCCCACCGACGATACTTTCCAGGTGGCCATTATTCCTTACACCTTTGAGCATACCAATTTCCATGCTTTCAAAGTGGGCAGTGTGGTGAATCTGGAGTTCGATATCATTGGTAAGTACATCAGCCGCATGATACAATATAAATAAGGTAACGGCACTATGGACGATTTCCTGCAATTAGTGGCATCCCGTCAGAGTGACCGTGCCTATGATATGACTCGTGCCGTGGAGCCTGAGAAATATCGGTGATTTACTTTTTAGACACAGATGACGCAGATGACGCGGATTTTTTTAATATTCCCATCCGCGTCATCCGCGTCTAAAAAATAATCAAAAAGAAAGCAGATACGGAGTTTCTGGAAAGACTTCCGCGTGCTTACAAATCCTTTAGCAGCACCTTGCTTGCATTCTTGTAGTATTCCTCCCGTGCCTTCAGCAATGCTCCCCATTGGTTGTTGAATTCATTTTCCTTATCAATTTTGAAATCTTCTGAGCCGTGCGTGTCCAGTTTGTCCAGTAGGAGGGCCACATTCATTTTGTTGATATCCATGGAAGGCTGGTAAGCGATGTCTTCACTCTTTTCATCGGTCACCACTTCATGTAGGAGGTTGATTTCCTGCAATTCATAAAGGGTTTCGTGTGTCAGCCGGATGGGAATCTGGCACTCTTCGGATATCTCTTCGGCTGTATAGGGCTGGGCGTCTTGTTCAAAGCGCTTGGCTATGAGAGACATTATCAGGATGGAGATAAAATCGCGGTAGCGCCGGCTGATATTGCGCGCATCCTTGTCGAAGCTGAAGTTCCGGATATTCTGTCCGGCGTAGGTCAGTTCGGCACCGAATAGGCAGATGGTCCAGGATACCTGCAACCATAGCAGAAACATCGGAAGGGCGGCAAAACTACCATAGATGGCATTGTAACGGGAAACCCACAACTGGCTGCTGATGTAAAGGAATTGGAATGCCTGGTGTGCCGTACCTGCCAGAATACCGGATATGAGTGCGTGTTTCAGCTTGACCTTTGTATTCGGCATAAAGACGTACAGTGCTGTAAACATGAACCAGGTCAGCACGAAGGGGATGAGGCGCACCATAAACTTGCCGACGGGAGCCAGCAGGGTAAAGTCTTCGAGGTTCTTCACCATCGTACTCATGAAGATGGAAAGACCACCGGACACCACCAGCAGAATGGGCATCAGCAGAAGCATAGAGAAGTAATCCGTTATTTTGCGGTACATGCTGCGCGCCTTTTTCACCTGCCAGATGCGGTTGAAGGTGATTTCCATATTGTTGATTAGATTCAGGACTGTCCACAGCAACATAATCAGACCCACTCCGATGAATATTCCACTCTTGGTCTGAGACAAATACGAATTCACGAATTGCAGGATGACTTCCGTGGTTTCCGTAGGACCGCCGAAACCGTTGACAATCTGGCTTTCCATCAGATTATCGAATCCGAAACCGCGGGCTATGGCAAACAAAATGGCAAGAATAGGCACGATGGCAAGCAACGTACTGTAAGTCAGCGCCGAGGCTTTGTTTACTATCCGGTCTTTGGTGAAGCGGTTGATGCAAAGATAAATCGTCTTGATGATATTGTATACGGAAAAGGTCGTTCGCGTGACTTCATCTTCCGTAATACGCCAGATGTCGTAGGTGAGGAATTTCCAAAGGGCAGCAATACGCTTGTTCATGCTATTATCTCGATTATCCATTGTCAATAAAAAAGCAGTCAGTCTGTAAGCCGGGTTCTGTTCTTCTGTTTCTGAAAAAGCCTAATTAGGAATTATCCATTCTTCATTATCCATTCTCCATTAAAGAAGTGTCTGTCATTTATCTGAGCCGCATGTCACCATACAAGCTTTAGCGGTCTACCCTCCGACATGGAGCGAGCAACTCTCATAACGTCGGTTTACATGACCTTACAACTCCCAAGACGCACAGCCCTTGTGTCGCCACAAGACTGGTAGGCTCTTACCCCACCTTCTCACCCTTACCGTAGCCCAAGGGCGACGGCGGTTATTTTCTTCTACGTTACTCTACCCTCACGGACAGCTTTCTGTTAGGAAGTGGGACGCTCTGTGTTGCCCGGACTTTCCTCATACGCACGAGGCGCAAGCGACAGACCGACCAACTGCTTTATAGGGTACAAAGATACGGAATATTAATGAAGAATGAAGAATGAAGGATGAAGAATTTGTTGTGCAGTGTGCGGATGCAGTACGGATGAATCCTTCATTCTTCATTCTTTACCCTTAATTATCTTAAAAACATGTATCTATTTCGGAATAAATTCGTAGCTTTGCTATTAGTAATAACCCCCAAATCCTTTTGGCCAATGAAAAAGTTATCCTCTCTTTTTTCTTTATTTCTGTTAATCCCGCTTTTTGCTGTCGCTTCGGAAGTGGGTGACCGTACAATACCTGCAGAAGTGGCGCAACTCGCTGACAGTTTGAAACAAAAGCTTGCACCGGACAAGCGCGTGGCTTTGTTCGATGTGGATTACTCTTTCTCCGGAAAGAATGTGATGTTGCGTGGTGTCACCACTTCGGCAGAGGCAAAGACGGCTTTGCTGGATGGTTTGGCAAAGAAAGGATATGCGGTGATGGATTGTCTGCAAGTGCTTCCGGATGAGGCCGGACTTGAAGGCAAGACGTATGGCATTGTCAATGTGTCTGTGTGCAATCTTCGGGTAGCCCCGGATTTCTCTTCAGAAATGATGACGCAAGGCTTGATGGGTATGCCGGTGCGGGTGTTGCAGCGCGACGGCTGGTACCGTATCCAGACACCGGACAACTACATTGCATGGGTACACCGAGTAGGCATACATCCCGTCACGCGGGAAGAGCTGACCGCTTGGAACAATGCAGAGAAAATAGTGGTGACTTCGCATTATGGCTTTGTCTACTCACAGCCCAGCCAGGCATCGCAGACCGTCTCTGATGTTGCTGCAGGAAACCGCCTGAAGTGGGAGGGGACAAAAGGTGCCTTTTATAAGGTGGCTTATCCCGACGGCCGTCAGGGATATATCTCCAAATCCATCTCCATGCCTGAGAAGAAATGGCGTGCCACCTTGAAGCAGGATGCCGCCAGCATTATAGCCACGGCGCATAGCATGATGGGCATCCCTTATCTTTGGGCTGGCACTTCCTCCAAAGGGGTGGATTGTAGCGGCTTCATGCGCACCGTTCTTTTCATGCACGACATCATCATTCCGCGGGATGCTTCCCAGCAGGCATACGTGGGCGAGCATATCGATATCGCTCCTGATTTCAGTAACCTCCAGCCGGGCGATTTGATTTTCTTCGGGCGCAAGGCGACGCCGGAACGCAAGGAACGTGTGGTACATGTCGGCATGTATATCGGCAACAAGCGTTTCATCCATTCGCAAGGCGATGTGCGCGTCAATAGCTTCAGCCCCGACGACGAGCTGTTCGATGAATACAACCTCGGTAGACTGTTGTTCGCTACGCGCGTGTTACCTTATATAAATAAGGAGGCGTCGCTCAATACAACGGAAACGAATCCATTTTATTCAATGTAATAATGTGCTAATGTGCCAATATGCCAATGACCTGCGGCGTGACGGTGCAAACATAACGTAGCATATACATAGCGCAGCCCATTGGCACATTAGCCCATTAGCATATTGGCACATTTAATACACACACAATTATGTCAAACAGAAGAGATTTCCTGAAAACCGCCGCTTTTGCCGCACTCGGCTCAGGCATGGCAATCAATCATGTATTTGCCGGAGGAAATGACGCTCCTTCCTTGTTCAACGTGAACAGTAGGGCAGGTGTAACCCCCAAAATGAAACTGCGTTTCTTCCCCTATGAACTGAAATTGCGCCATGTCTTTACAGTGGCCACCTACTCGCGTACTACCACTCCCGACGTTCAAGTCGAGATAGAATATGATGGCATTATCGGTTATGGTGAAGCCTCCATGCCCCCGTACCTGCAACACGAACTAGGCACGATGGACAGTGTACTGGCTTTTCTGAAGAAGGTGCAGGATGTTATCGGCCAATTCTCAGACCCCTTTCAGCTGGAAGATATACTGGCTTATATAGACAGCCTCTCGGCAGGGGATTCCGCTGCTAAAACTGCTGTGGACATCGCCTTGCACGACCTTGTGGGCAAACTGTTGCAAGCCCCTTGGTATAAGATATGGGGGTTGGACAAGGAAAAGACTCCCTCTACAACTTTCACCATCGGTATTGATACGGCCGACGTGGTGCGTGAAAAGACGAAAGAGTGTGCCGACCAGTTCAATATCCTTAAAGTGAAGCTGGGGCGGGAGAACGACAAGGAAATGATAGAGACCATCCGTTCGGTGACGGACCTTCCGATTGCCATTGATGCCAACCAGGGTTGGAAGGACAAACATCATGCGCTCGATATGATACATTGGCTGCACGAAAAAGGAATTGTCATGATAGAGCAACCGATGCCCAAGGAACAACTGGACGATATTGCATGGGTCACCCAGCAAAGCCCGTTGCCCATATTTGCCGATGAGTCCATTCAGCGTCTGAAGGATGTGGCAGGCTTGAAGGGTGCCTTTACGGGCATCAACATCAAGCTGATGAAGTGTACCGGCATGCGCGAAGCCTGGAAGATGGTGACTTTGGCACGTGCATTGGACATGAAAGTGATGGTAGGATGTATGACCGAGACCTCTTGTGCCATTACCGCTGCCTCCCAATTCTCTCCGGCAGTGGACTTTGCCGACTTGGACGGTAGTCTGCTGATTGCGAACGACCGTTTCAAGGGTATGGAGGTTGTGAAAGGTAAGATAACGTTGCCCGATTTACCGGGTATTGGAGTGGTGAAGTTATGAGAAAGCTATTGTATACCGTCGCTCTGTTTGTGATGGCTTCTGCATGCAGCACGAAGCCCGAGAGCAAGCCCTATAATTGGGAGGACGACCTGTACCAACGTCTGCTTACGGATTTCTGTATGACGGAATCCCAGGTGAAGGACTATATCCGCAAGTATATTCCCGACGTGACCGATGAGCAGATGCGCCAGTGGGAAGCCTCCAAAGCTTTGGAGTGCATGATGCTGGATGGAGAGAAACGCTATTTCCGCAATGCCGGACCTAATCTGTTTCGTGTGGACTCCACTTGCTATGACATCAAGATAGCCAAGGAAGGCACTTCGCCGAGTGGCAGCGAGAAAGTGAATATGGAGAACCTGCCCGAAATCATTTCTGCTGTGAAGAAAGAGGGCAAGGCCATTGTTGCGCCGAAGCGCATGCGCGTCACCTACACGTTGACCGTAGATACCAATGCCGTGCCTGCCGGGAAAATCATCCGTTGCTGGTTACCCTATCCCCGTCAGGACCAGGCCCGGCAGCAGGATGTCAAGTTCATTTCGGCCAGCGAACCGCAATACACCTTTTCGTCGCCCGAGTGCCGTCACAGTACATTGTACATGGAGAAACGTGCTGTCGAAGGCGAACCGACCGTATTCTCCGAAACCTTTGAGTTTACCGCCAACGGCGAATGGCATAATCTGAAGCCGGAAGACGTGCAGCCCTATGATACGACGACCGCCCTTTATAAGGAATATACTGCCGAGCGTGAGAAGCATATCGTCTTTTCCCCGCGCTTGCGCGAACTTGCTGCCAAATTGACAGCCGGTGAAAACAACCCCTACCTGAAAGCCAAACGTATCTTCCGTTGGGTGAATGACAACTTCCCGTGGGCTTCTGCACGCGAATATTCCACCATTGAGAATATCCCGGAATATGTGTTGGACAACCGTCACGGAGACTGTGGCCAAGTCAGCCTGCTGTTCATTACGCTTTGCCGCATCAGTGGTATTCCCGCACATTTCCAGAGCGGCTTCATGATGCATCCCCGTGCATGGAATCTGCACGATTGGGCAGAAGTCTACTTCGAGGGTGTGGGTTGGGTGCCTGTCGACCAGTCATTCGGCATTCCTGCCTTTGCCCGCAGTGCCGACGAAGAATATTTCTTCCTGGGTGGTATAGACTCTTGGCGCATGATTGTGAACACTGATTACGGCATGACGCTACAGCCCGAAAAGCAGTATCCCCGCAGCGAGACCGTCGACTTCCAGCGTGGCGAGGTGGAGTGGGAGGGAGGTAACCTCTACTTCCCGCAGTGGGACTACCACATGGACATTGATTACTTGAATTATTAAGGTGCTATCTACCCTCTAAAAACAGATGATGCGTTCAGCCCGAACACATCATCTGTTTGGTATAAACGCATCATCTGTTTACCCCAAATGCATCATCCGTTTCGGCCGCAACGGGTGATGCGTCTTTTTATGCCCTATCTGTCAGTTCTTTAACAGTCAGCAATCGTACATAAATGCTAATTTGTCAGTCTTTGCCGTTAACCGCTGTTAAGCCCTAAATATCCTCTGTTAAAAGAGAACAAAAAAGAGTGACAAGCGGAATAACTGAACGTTTTTTGTCGTTATTTTAACGTCGTAATGTTAAACGAAACTTGAATATTAACAATTTAAAGAATAGGAAGAATAGTATGAAACAGACAACAAAAAACATCCTTGGAGTTGCGGCTATCGTGCTCCTGAGCTCTGGAGTGGCTGGATTGACCACTTATAAGATGCTGAATAAGGAAAAGCCTGCCGCATTCAGCGAGTTGTTCCAACAGAACCCCAATAATCTGCTACCGGCGGCTTTCCATGCAACGGATGCCCAGCCTGTGGATTTGACACAAGCAGCGGAGAGTTCGCTCCATGCTGTAGTGCATATACGTGCCACTCAGTTGAGTAAGACCCAGACGGTGCAAGAACAGCCGGATATTTTTGACTTCTTTTTTGGAGACGGTCGTGGACGCCAGCGCCAGATACAGACCCAGCCGCGTGTAGGTTTCGGTTCGGGTGTCATCATCTCCAAAGACGGATATATTGTGACGAACAATCACGTGGTGGAAGGTGCTGATGAAATCACTGTGAAACTGAATGACGACCGTGAGCTGAAAGGACGCATCATCGGTACTGACCCCAGCACGGACTTGGCATTGATTAAGATTGAAGGGGATGACTTCCCGACAATTCCGGTTGGTGACTCCGACCAGTTGAAGGTGGGAGAATGGGTATTGGCAGTAGGTAATCCGTTCAACCTGAACTCTACCGTAACAGCTGGTATCGTCAGTGCAAAAGCCCGTTCCATTGGCTCTTCTGCCTCCAATGGACAAGCTGCAAACATCCAGTCTTTCATTCAGACGGATGCTGCCATCAACCAAGGTAATAGTGGTGGTGCGTTGGTGAATGCCAAAGGCGAGCTGGTTGGTATCAATGCCATGCTTTACTCACCCACGGGTGCTTATTCCGGCTATGGTTTTGCCATCCCTACCAGCATTATGACAAAGGTGGTAGCCGACTTGAAACAGTTTGGTACCGTGCAGCGCGCGCTCCTTGGCATCAAGGGTAGTGATTTGAGCACAGACCTGCAGATGGACGAACGCTGGACCGAAGAACTGAAGAAGAAGGCCGACGAACTTGGTGTGAAAGAGGGTATCTATGTGGCCGAAGTTGTTGAAGGTGGTTCCGCTGCCGGCGTCTTGAAGGAAAATGATGTAATCATAGCATTGAACGGCAAGAAGATTCACAAGTTCTCGGATTTGCAGGAAATGCTGGCAAAACACCGTCCGGGCGACAAAGTGAAGGTAACGGTGGTTCGTGACAAGAAGGAAAAGGAATTCGAAATCACGCTGAAGAATGAGCAAGGCACTACGAAGGTAGTGAAGGATGCCGGAATGGAAATCTTGGGTGCAGCCTTCAAGCCCGTATCTTCCGAGCTGAAGAAGCAGTTGAACCTGGGTTACGGTCTGGAAGTTACCGGGGTTACCAATGGCAAGATGGCCGATGCAGGTATCCGCAAGGGCTTCATCATTCTGAAAGCCAACGGAGTGCCGATGAAGACGGTGGACGATTTGGAAAAGGCGATGAAAGAGGCAAGAAAGTCTCCTGAGCAAGGTTTGTTCATCACCGGTATGTTCCCGTCAGGAAAACGTGCAATGTATGCCGTTGATTTGACTCAAGAATAAAAAATAGGGATAGTTAGGTAAGAAGATTGTAATATTAGCTAACAATAGCGAAAAAGGGGGTGTCGGTACAATACATACCGGCATCCTTTTTGTTATATAGGATAAGATATAAATAAGGTGAAAAAGTTGGGATGAAATTATTGTAACAAAATAATTTGTCGTACCTTTGCAACCCAAATCTGTATTATAAGAATGAGACAACTTAAAATTACAAAAAGTATCACTAACAGAGAGAGCGCTTCTCT
>ULTD01000375.1_pt1 | contig 9181 bp, 7 predicted proteins | sample 1957321 | NCBI WGS metagenome assembly ULTD01 (sample SAMEA4835726, study PRJEB28245) | human gut metagenome | biome: gut microbiome; material: fecal sample | place: Denmark | collected 2008
TCTTTGGTGGCGGTAGTGGTGGCCATGGTGAAAAACAGAAAGTTGATTAAGGAGGCTGTACGGCAGAAAAACCATCTGAAGCACAGAACCATGGACGCAATGATAGCCGCGGCGGGTGCCCTTGACTGCGCGGCCGTCCTAAAACGCTTTTTGGTTTATTGAATCAGGTGCAGCTGCCGCGCTTCGTAAACGGCTTCGCCGCGCGAGTGGACGTTAAGCTTTTTGTAGATCTTCTTGACGTGCGTGGTGACGGTGTGTTCGCTGATCGAAAGAATCTCAGCAATTGCCGTCAACGTGAGGCCCTTAGCGAGGAGCCCCATGATGTCAAGCTCCCGGCGCGAGAGGATGTCGCTTGCGGGCGCAGGCGCCGCGGTGTTTCTTGAGTGCAGGGCGCGCAAAACCGAACGGGCGATGAGGGGGCTCACGGGCGATCCGCCCGCAGCCATCACCTTAAGGCTGTCAGCAATACGCGGCGCATCGTCCGTGACGAGAATGTAGCCGTCGGCTCCGGCTTCCACGCTTTGCATGACGGTGTTTTCTTCGCTCACGTCCGTGGCAATGAGGATATGGGCGTCCGGGTTTTTTTTAAGTACCGCGCGCGTGATTTCCGCGCCGCACCCGTCCGGAAGCCGGGCGTTTACGACCGCCAGATCCACGGGCGTGCGGTCAATCAGGGGCATCGCACGACGTTTGCTGGGGGCCGTTGCCGCCAGATGAAACGCCGAGTCCTGCATGAGCTCAAGCATGTAGTGCCGCATCCGGATTTCGTCCGGTTCGACAATGAGAACCCGCCATGCCGCCGTTGTCATCGCCCTGTTTCCTTAATGCAACAGGCCTTCGAGTTTTTCGGTGTCCGCGGCAAAGCTGCGGATCCCCTGGGCAAGTTTGCCGTTAGCCAGGGGCGAAGCGTTTAACGCATACCGAAAGTCGCATTCTGAGATCGTGAGGGACTCAACGGACTTGAGTTTCTCAGCGTCCAAAACGCGGGGCAGAGGGGCAAAGGTTGTGTTGAGTTCGTCGATAAATTTCGGCGCAATCGTGAGGAGGTCGCAGCCGGCAAGCGCCGTGATTTCCTCTTTGTTGCGGAAACTCGCTCCCATCACCTGGGTTTTGCTGCCGCTTGCTTTAAGTGCCTTCCAGATCCGTGTGACGGACTGTACGCCCGGGTCGTTCACGCCCGCCATCGCGGTTTCGTCCCAGAGGGCGCCTTCCTTGGCTTTGTACCAGTCGTAGATGCGGCCCACAAACGGGCTGATGAGCGTTGCCCTGGCCTGCGAGGCGGCTATGGCCTGCGGCAGGTCAAAGATAAGCGTCATGTTGCAGTGAATGCCTTCAAGCTCCAGCACGCGCGCAGCCTGTGTGCCTTCCCACGTGCAGGCAATCTTGATGAGAATCCGTTCGCGTGAAATGCCGAGCGCTTCATAAAGCGCAATGATGCGGCGGGCTTTTTCCACCGTGGCGCGCGGATTAAAGGAGAGGCGGGCGTCGACTTCGGTACTTACGCGCCCCGGAATGTGACGCAGGATTTCAGCGCCGAAGGCGGTCAAAACCCGGTCAATGCGGTCAGAGGCCGATTCCGGGGCCCGGCGGGCTTCGCGCAAAACCGCTTCGCCCCGCGGCGTCATGGCGGCTTTGAGAATGAGCGAGGGGTTGGTGGTGGCTTCCGTGGGCCGCACACGCGCAATTTCATCAATGTCGCCGGTATCGGCCACAACCGTGGTCCAGGTCTTTAGCTGCGAGAGCTCGCTCTTGGTGTCTGTCATTTTTATCTTTTGTAAAAGATGTATCGGACCCTGCCGGGCAGGGCCTCTCCCTGTTTTCGCTTTATCCTACCGAAATCCTGCAGAGACGGTATCGGGAAAAAGCTGCAGAACTGTTGCGGGATAGCGGCTGTGAGCTACTTAAATCGGCTTAGAAAATTCGGCTTATCCCGAAGAGTGGAAAGCGCGGCTGAAAGCTATAATTTGTCAATTTTACCGACGCTCGGGGAAGTGACCGTTTTACCGGGCGCCGCTGACGACTGACAGTTAAGATTTTTTCGTGCGGGAGACTATCTTGAGATCCATTCAAACCGATACACGCCCTCAGGCAGCGCTGGTGCTTGCCGACGGTACGGTATTTCGCGGCCGCAGCCTGGGTGCCGCGGGCACCGTGACGGCCGAAGTGGTGTTTAACACCTCGATGACGGGGTATCAGGAAATACTCACGGATCCGAGCTACACCGGCCAGATTGTGACGCTTACCTATCCGCATATCGGTAACGTGGGCGTGAACCCCTCTGACGAAGAAAGCGCCCGTGTGGCCGCCGCGGGCCTTATCGTGCGCTGCGCTTCCCCCGTTGTGAGTAACTTCCGTGCGACCGACGACTTGTCTTCCTACCTCAAAAAGGCCGGGACGGTTGCGGTAAGCGACATCGATACCCGCGCTCTGGTTCGGCGCCTGAGAACGTTCGGCGCACAGGCGGGCTGCCTTGTGGCCGCAAAGGAAGGAGCTTTAACCGACGCCGACATTGAAGCGGCCAAAAAGGCGGCTGCCTCCTGGGGCTCGATGGTGGGGCGCGATCTCGCGGCAGAAGTCTCCACGAAGACGACGTACGAATGGAAGGAAGGCCTCTGGGGCCTTAAGGCCGCTGACGGCGAGCCCGGCTTTAATAAGCCCGAAACCTTTAAGTACAAGGTTGTTGCCTACGACTTCGGCATCAAGCGCAACATTTTGCGCGAGATGGCCGAGCGCGGCATGGAAGTGACCGTGGTGCCCGCGACCACGCCCGTGTCTGAGGTTCTCGCGATGAATCCGGACGGCGTCTTCCTCTCCAACGGGCCCGGTGACCCCGAGCCTTGCACCTACGCCATCGAAACCGCGCGCGTGTGCCTTGAAAAGAAGATCCCCCTCTTCGGTATCTGCCTCGGGCATCAGATCATGGGCCTTGCCTGCGGCGGTAAGACCCTCAAGATGAAATTCGGCCACCACGGCGGGAACCACCCGGTGGTGGATCTCAAGACTAAGCGCGTCTACATCACGAGCCAGAACCACGGGTTTGCGGTGGATGCGGCGACGCTTCCGGAAGGGGTTGAGGCAAGCCACAAGAGCCTTTTTGACGGGTCGCTGCAGGGGCTGCGGTTTGTCGACGCCCCGGCAATCAGCTTTCAGGGTCACCCTGAAGCAAGCCCCGGTCCGCACGATATTGCCCCCTTGTTTGACCGCTTTGCCGAACTCATGCGGAGCCGCCGCTGATGACGGGCGCTGACGTAGTCCTTGCGGACTTGACTGAAGCCAGACAGGCCCTTGACGCCCTGATCGCCGACAAAGCGATGCTGGAGGCAGTGGCTGCGGCCGGACACCTGATTGCTCAAAGCCAGAAGGCGGGCGGCACGGTGATGAGCTGCGGCAACGGCGGAAGTCTCTGCGACGCCATGCACTTTGCCGAGGAGATGACGGGGCGCTACCGCCAAAACCGCCGTCCCTACCGCGCGCAGGCGATCGCAGACGCCTCGCACCTTGCGTGTGTCGCAAACGACTTCGGCTACGAAGACGTCTTTTCCCGCTGGGTTGAGGCTTTCGGCAAGCCCGGCGATGTGCTTTTGGCGATCACGACCTCAGGCACGAGCAAAAACGTTGTTAAGGCCGCGCGTACGGCGCGCGAAAGGGGTGTCAAGGTGATTGCCCTTACAGGGAAAGCCGGCTCAGAAATCACGAAACTGGCCGACATCGCGGTCGTCACCCCGGGCGGCGCTTGGGCCGACCGCGTGCAGGAACTGCACATTAAAGTTATTCATATTCTGATTGAGCTCGTTGAGCGTGAGCTTGATCCCAAAAATTATCAGACGGGTAGTGAACATGCCTAAACGTACCGACATTAAATCCATCATGATTCTCGGGGCCGGTCCGATTGTGATCGGCCAAGCCTGCGAATTTGACTATTCCGGCGCACAGGCGTGTAAGGCGCTCCGGGAAGAGGGTTACCGCGTGATTCTGGTGAACTCCAACCCCGCCACCATCATGACCGACCCGGATACGGCGGACGCCACTTATATCGAACCCTTAAACGTGAAGGTGGTGGAGCGCATCATCGCGCGCGAAAAACCGGACGCCATTCTCCCCACGATGGGCGGGCAGACGGCCTTAAACCTCGCGATGGAATTGGACGAAAAGGGCATTCTTAAAAAGTACGATGTGGAACTCATCGGCGCTTCGCCCGAAGCGATCGATAAGGCCGAAGACCGTCAGCGCTTTAAGGAAGCGATGACCCGCATCGGGCTTGAGTCCGCGCGCTCGGGGATTGCCTACAACATGTCGGAGGCGCTGGCTGTTCAGCAGCGCGTGGGCTTTCCCGCGGTGATCCGCCCGTCCTTTACGCTCGGCGGCTCCGGCGGCGGCATTGCCTACAACATGCAGGAATTCGTGGAAATCTGCGAGCGTGGTCTCGCGCTTTCCCCGACGCACGAACTTCTCATTGAAGAGTCGCTTCTCGGGTGGAAAGAGTACGAGATGGAAGTCGTGCGCGATAAGGCGGATAACTGCATCATCGTCTGCTCCATCGAAAACTTCGACCCCATGGGCATTCATACGGGTGACTCGATTACGGTGGCTCCGGCGCAGACCCTCACGGACCGCGAGTACCAGATCATGCGTGACGCGTCGATTGCGGTGCTGCGTGAAATCGGTGTGGATACGGGCGGCAGCAACGTGCAGTTTGCCGTGAACCCCAAAAACGGGCGTCTGATTGTCATCGAAATGAATCCGCGTGTCTCGCGCTCCTCGGCCCTGGCCTCCAAGGCAACGGGGTTCCCGATTGCCAAGGTCGCCGCCAAACTTGCGGTGGGCTACACGCTTGACGAACTCAAAAACGACATCACCGGGGGCGCTACGCCCGCGTCCTTTGAGCCGACGATTGACTACGTTGTCACCAAGGTCCCGCGTTTTGCCTTTGAGAAGTTCCCGCAGGCCGATGACCGTCTCACCACGCAGATGAAGTCCGTGGGTGAAGTGATGGCGATCGGCTCGTCCTTCCAGGAGTCGCTCCAGAAGGCGTTGCGCGGTCTTGAAACCGGTAAGGACGGTTTGACGCCCTTGTCCACGGACCGCGAAGAAATCATTCACGAAATCAGCGAAGCCGGTCCGGAACGCATTTTCTATGTGGCTGACGCCATGCGGCTGGGGCTTACCAACGACGAAATCCATGAGATGACGTCGATTGATCCCTGGTTCCTCGCGCAGATGAGAGAGCTTATTGACATCGAAAAGCGCGTGGAAGGCGTAAATCTTGCCGATATCAGCCGCGAAGATCTGTTCTTTTTAAAGCAGAAGGGCTTTTCCGACAAGCGCCTTGCCAAACTCACGGGGTGCCATGAAGACGACGTCCGTAACCGCCGTCATGCCCTCAATATCCGCCCGGTTTATAAGCGCGTGGATACCTGCGCCGCGGAATTTGAAACGAAGACCGCGTACATGTATTCGACCTACCAGACGGAAGACGAATCGCAGCCCTCGGATAAAAAGAAGATCGTCGTTTTGGGCGGCGGCCCCAACCGAATCGGTCAGGGTATCGAATTTGACTACTGCTGCGTGCATGCGGCGCTTGCAATGCGCGAAGACGGTTACGAAACGATTATGGTGAACTGCAACCCCGAGACCGTTTCGACCGACTACGACACCTCCGACCGCCTCTACTTTGAACCGGTCACGCTTGAAGACGTTCTGGAAATCTGCCACAGCGAAAAACCCGCGGGCGTGATTGTTCAGTACGGCGGCCAGACGCCCTTGAAAATCTGCCGGGCTCTGGAAAAAGAGGGGGTGCCCATCATCGGTACGTCAACGGATGCGATTGACTGCGCCGAAGACCGTGAACGCTTCCAGAAGCTCATCAATGAATTGGGCCTTCGTCAGCCGCCCAACCGCACGGCGCACACCGAAGAAGCGGCTCTGAAACTTGCCGAAGAAATCGGCTACCCGATCGTGGTGCGTCCGAGCTACGTTCTGGGCGGCCGCGCCATGGATATCGTGCATAACAGTAAGGAACTGATGCGCTACATGCACGAAGCCATTGTGGTGAGCGAAGACAGCCCGGTGCTTTTGGATCACTTCTTGGACGACGCCGTTGAAATGGACGTTGATGCGGTAAGTGACGGCAAGGAAGTGAAAATCGGCGGCCTCATGCAGCACGTGGAAGCCGCGGGTGTGCATTCCGGTGACTCGGCCTGCTCGCTGCCCCCGTACAGCCTTCGTGAAGACATCCTTCAGGAAGTGCGCCGCCAGACGGTGGTGATGGCAAAGGCTCTGGGTGTTGTGGGCCTTATGAACGTGCAGTTTGCGGTGAAAAATGCCGTCACTGAAAATCCCTTGATTTACGTTTTGGAAGTCAATCCCCGCGCCAGCCGCACGGTGCCCTTTGTCTCGAAGGCCACGGGCGTGCCGCTTGCAAAGATCGCCGCGCGCTGCATGGTGGGGGATTCCCTTGAAAAGCAGGGCGTGAAGGTTGAGGTCAAACCCAGCTACGTCTGCGTGAAGGAAGCCGTCTTCCCCTTTGCGAAGTTTCTGGGTGTTGACCCGGTTCTCGGACCGGAAATGCGCTCCACGGGCGAAGTGATGGGCGTGGGCCGCACCTTCGGCGAAGCGCTCTTTAAGAGCCAGTTGGGGGCGGGCAACATGCTGCCTCCGGCAGGCGCCACGGTCTTTATTTCCGTGCGTGACGAAGATAAGCCGCGCGCGATTGTCGTGGCCGCGGAATTGGCGGACGCAGGCTACAAGCTCGTTGCCACCCGCGGCACCGGTGCTGCGCTTGCCAAAGCCGGCATCGACTGCAAGGTTGTGAATAAGGTGAGCGACGGCCGTCCGAACGTTTTGGACAAGATCAAGAACCACGAGATTCAGCTTGTGATCACCACGAGCAACGAATCGCGCGGCGAGATCAGCGACGCGCGCGCAATCCGCATGGCGGCGCTTGCAAACCGCGTCACGTACTTTACGACGATCGCCGGGGGCCGCGCAGCCGTTGAGGGCATCAAGCACCTTGAGGACGCGCAGGTCTATTCGCTGCAGGAGATGCATGCCGCGGCCGAGTAAAATGGCGGGCTTGCTGTTGGGAATTTATTGGAAGTAAGTAGCAATGGATAAACGTATTCCGATTACCGTGGCCGGGGCCGAGAAGCTTCGCCGCGAGCTCGATGAGTTAAAGCGCGTCAAGCGCCCCGCCGTCGTGCAGGCAATTGCCGAAGCACGCGAAAAGGGCGACTTGTCTGAAAACGCCGAATACGATGCGGCCAAGGAAATGCAGGGCCACATCGAAGGGCGTATTGCCGAACTCGAAGGGAAGATCCCGATGCTGCAGATCATCGATCCGAAGACGCTGCAGGCCGGGGAGCGCATCGTCTTTGGTGCGACCGTGGAGCTGGAAGACGAGGATTCCGGCAACACGAAGTCCTACCAGATCGTGGGAGACGATGAGGCTGACATCAAGGAAAACCGCATTTCGATCTCAAGTCCCCTCGCGCGCAGCCTTATCGGCAAGTTCGAGGGCGATGAGGTGACGTGCCCGGCCCCCAAGGGTCTCATTCACTACGCGATTATTTCCGTGAAGTACGTCTGACGTTTCTGAGCGGATTAACGCCAAAGGAGCCTGTACCGGGATGCGCATTTAAGGCAGTTTCCGGGCAGGCTTTTTTATTGGCTGGGTCTTTGTCATTTTTCTGTCATATTCGGTGCGCACGATGCGCTTAACTTAAATTTGTAGTTTGAGCTATGCCGGAACGCGTTTTGGTTGTGGAAGATGAGCCCGCCATTCGGGAACTCATCGGATTTGCTTGTGAAACCGCAGGCTTTCAGGTTTTTCGTGCGGGAACCGTAAAGGAAGCACAGTCTTTGCTTGCCGCGGATCACGTCGACCTTATCCTGCTTGACTGGATGCTGCCGGACCTCTCGGGCCTGCAGTGGCTTGAGCAACTGCGGCGCGATGAGAAAACCCAGGGGCTACCCGTCATCATGCTCACCGCGCGCGGTACGGAAAGCGACAAGGTGGCGGGGCTGGAGGCCGGCGCAGACGACTATATCGTCAAACCCTTCTCTCCGCGCGAATTGATTGCCCGCATGCGGGCGGTTCTGCGCCGCGGGCACAGTGAAGCCGAAAAGAACATCGTCTGCGGGCCGCTCACGATGAATGAAGCGCGCTTCAGCTGTAAGGTTAACGGCAATGAAGTGCGCCTGGGCGTGATTGAATTCAAGATGCTGTTGGTGCTCGCCGCCAACCCCGGGCGCGTTTACTCCCGCGCGCAGCTTTTGGAGCGTGTGTGGGACGATGCCGACGGCTTTGATGAGCGCACGGTGGACGTGCATATTCTGAGACTCAGAAAGCAGCTTGCGGCAACGGACGCCAAAAACATTGTGGAAACGGTGCGCGGGCTCGGGTACCGCGCGGTGGAATCGGCGGCGTAAAAACCTTCGGGGACTTTGGCGATGAAACGGATCCAACTCATGGGGCCGGTCTTTTTCCGGCTCATTCTCATCATTGTGCTGGGCCTTGCGTGTGCGGGGCTTACCAACCCCTACTGGGGCATGGGCGTGGTGATTCTGGGATTTTTTGCCGAAATCCTGATGCACTTAAATTACATCGCGCGGCTGGCGCACTGGCTCGATGACTCGGTGTCGGTGACGCGCGCGGACGCGGCCGAAGTGCCCGATGCCGCAATGGGCCTTTGGGCCGACATTTTTGCGCGGGTTTATAAAACCCGCCGGGCCTTTGATAAAAACGCACGGCGCCTGGAAGAGCGTGAAGCGCGCTACAAAAAAACGCTCGGAGCGCTTCCGGAAGGCATCCTTCTTTTAAAGCGCGACTGGGTGCTTTCCTGGTGTAACGGCAACGCCGAAGCGATTTTCGGCGTGAGCGGCGAAAACGATGTGGGGCGACACGTATTTGCGCTTGTGCCTGATGAGACACTCGTGGCGTACCTTAAGGCCGGACACTATGAGACGCCCTTGATCTGGCCCAAGGCGGGGACGGATAAAACCTACGAAATCCGCGTGGTCGTTGCCGACCGCAAAAATGCCCTTTTAATTGCGCGGGATGTGACGGAACAGGAAAAGCTCGATGCCATGCGGCGCGACTTTGTCGCGAACGTCTCGCACGAATTGAGAACCCCTCTCACGGTCCTTAACGGCTTTCTTGATATGGCGGTAAGCGGCGTCTCGG
>ULTD01071872.1_pt1 | contig 9178 bp, 7 predicted proteins | sample 1957321 | NCBI WGS metagenome assembly ULTD01 (sample SAMEA4835726, study PRJEB28245) | human gut metagenome | biome: gut microbiome; material: fecal sample | place: Denmark | collected 2008
ATTCGCCCGCTGATCTCACGCAGGCCGTGGCTGAAGGCAGGCTTTCGTTTGAAGATCCGCGCCTTACGAAAATGCTCTGGCGCATGCGGCTTCGCAACTGGCCTGAGACACTCACCCCGGAAGAAAAGAAAGCGCGCCGCGCGTTTTGTGCCCAAAGACTTTCCGGTGAAATTCCGGGGGTGCGCGGCTTTGAAGACTACTTTAACGAAATCGACCGTCAGGCCGAGATTAACGATACGCTCGTTGCGGAAGGCACGATCGATGAAGCCAAGTACGAGGCGCGTCAGGCGGTTTTAGATGCGCTTTACGCCTGGGGTGAAGCCCTGGGAGAGTACTGTGAAGGCGGTGATGAGACCGAAGACACACCTCAGTGAGGACGCAGATCATGTTTGAAAAGAAAGCAGCTTATCCGGTGACCGAACCCAGGCGTGTTGCCTTTATCGGTCTGGGTGTTATGGGTTATCCGATGGCAGGCCACCTTCTCGCAGCCGGTCACAGCGTGACCGTTTATAACCGGACCACGGCCAAGGCTGACAAGTGGGTGAAGGAATTCGGGGGCAGCCGTGCCCTCACGCCCAAGGAGGCAGCCTCCGGTGCTGACGTTGTTTTTGCCTGTGTCGGAAACGACGATGATTTAAGAAGCGTGATTCTCGGCGAAAACGGGGCGCTTGCCGGAATGAAGGCGGGCGCCGTTTTCGTGGACAACACGACGGATTCGGCCGGTGTTGCCCGCGAGGCGGCTGCGCTTTTCAAGTCAAACGGCCGGCACTTTATCGATGCGCCCGTCTCCGGAGGTCAGGCCGGTGCCGAAAAAGGGATTCTCACCGTGATGTGCGGGGCCGACACGTCGGATTTTGAGCGCGTTAAGGACGTGATTGCCGCCTACGCCTGCGCCGTCACGCGTATCGGGGAGGCAGGTTGCGGGCAGCTTGCAAAGATGTGCAATCAGATCTGTATCGCAGGGCTTGTTCAGGCGCTTTCCGAAGCCATCCGGTTCGGCGAAAACGCGGGTCTTGATATGAAGACGGTGCTCAAGGTCATTGAAAAGGGAGCGGCAGGCTCCTGGCAGATGTCTGCGCGCGGCACAACCATGCTTGAAGACCGCTTTGATTTCGGTTTTGCCGTTGACTGGATGAGAAAAGATCTGGGTATTGCGCTTGCCGAAGCCCGCCGCAACGGTTCAAGCCTTCCGGTTACGGCCTTGGTTGACAGTTTCTATGGAGATGTCCAGGCGCTGGGCGGCAACCGTTTTGACACGTCTTCACTCATTAAGCGCCTGCCGAAGAAAAAATAACCTTGTAATTTGCAGGCTATTAGTTGCAAACAACCAATAGCTGCTGAAAAAACGCCACAGACCCCGGCACAGCCCGTGCTTACTGGTCCGGGGCGTTTTTTTTATGGTTTTCGGAAAGTATGAACAGTTGTAAAAATTTGCAAATGAGAATAACTCTCATTAGTATCCCGTTTTGTGAAGGTCGGCCCGTATTTAAGGCTGGCTTCAAGTAGTTGTTTTATGGAAGGCAGTAAACAAAATGTCAGTCAGTGGTGTGTCGCAGCTCAAAAAATTATCTGAACTGCCGCAGGGAGTTGAAGCAGTGGTCGTGAAGATGAAGCTTGAGCAGGGGGAGGCTGACCGTCTCTCTGACCTCGGCATGCGTCACGGGAGCACTGTCCGCGTCTTGTGCGGCGGCGAAAATCAGACCATTTTGGTCGCTGTCGGTGACGGCCGTATCGGCGTTAACTACGCCACGGCAGAAAAGATTTACGTTCACTAAGGAAGAATCATGTTGCTGAAAGATCTCAAGCCCGGTGACAAGGGCCGTATCGTCAGTTACAGCAAGGACGCAGTGGAATACCGCCGTCGTCTGCTGATGCTCGGCGCCACGCCCGGTACCTCTTTTGAGGTTGTGCGTATCGCCCCCCTGGGCGATCCGATTGAAATTCGGGTAAGAGGTAGCTTCATCAGCGTCCGTAAGGACGAGGCCGCCATCATGGAGGTTGCCCTCTCATAAAGAGGGTTTTCCGGCAAAGAACATTCCAACTGAGGAATCACACAACATGTCCAAGCAGACAATCTGCGTTGTCGGTAACCCGAACTGCGGCAAGACAACGCTTTTTAACGCCCTCACCGGTGCGCATCAGGAAGTCGGCAACTGGCCGGGCGTCACCGTTGAAAAGAAGGTCGGTCACTACAGCTACAACGGCGAAGACATCGAAATTGTCGACCTTCCCGGCATTTATTCCATTACGCCTGCGAGCACAGCCGGTGAAGACGAACGCGTCGCGCGCGACTACATTCTCACGAATGAGTCGTCCTGCGTCGTGAACATCGTTGACGCATCCAACCTCGAGCGTAACCTCTACCTCACCTCGCAGTTAATCGAAATGCGTGTTCCGATGATTGTCGTTGTGAACATGCTCGATATTGCCGAAGCCCACCACCTTAAGATCAATCTGGAAGCGCTTCAGGAGTTTCTGAAGTGCCCGGTGATCGGTATGGTCGCCGCCCGCAATAAGGGCGTTGAGGAACTCAAGGGCGCCATCAGCGACTTCCTGAAGAAGCCCTTCGTGCCGCCGATGACCGTGAAGTTTGACGAAAAGATCACCCACTGCGCTCACGCCGTTGAAGATCAGCTTGCCAAGCTCGGTGTTGAACGACCCAACTGGTTTGCCGTGCAGCTCATGGAAAACGCCCCCGGGATTGCCGATAAGCTCCCTGCGGGCGCTGTGGATGCCGTCAAGCCCATCGTCGAACCCCTGAACAAGGAATTTGACGGTGACCTTGATATCGCCATTGCCGATGCCCGTTACCAGTTTGTGGCCGGCATCGCTGAAAAGGCGATTAAGCGCGAAGGCGAAGTTTCCGCAACCGTCACCGATAAGATCGACCGCGTGGTTCTGAACCGCTGGCTCGGTCTGCCGATCTTCCTGCTCGTGATGTACGTGATGTTCCTCTTCACGCAGAATTTCGGCGCTGCCTTCATTGACTTCTTCGATATCTTCGTGGGCGGCGTGGCCGTTGACGGGTTCGGTCAGCTGCTTGAAAGCATCGGCTGCCCCGAATGGCTCAAGGTGATCCTCGCTGACGGTATCGGCGGCGGTATTCAGACCGTCTCCACCTTCATCCCGGTGATCTTTTTCCTGTACTTCTTCCTGGCCATCCTCGAAGACTCCGGCTACATGGCCCGTGCGGCCTTCGTGATGGACCGCCTGATGCGCGGTCTGGGTCTGCCCGGCAAGGCCTTCGTGCCCCTCATTGTCGGTTTCGGCTGCAACGTTCCCGCCATTATGGCAACGCGCACCATTGACCGTCCGGCTGACCGTATCACCACGATCATGATGGCTCCGTTTATGAGCTGCGGCGCCCGTCTGCCGGTGTACGTTCTGTTTGCAACAGCCTTTTTCCCCACCAACGGCCAGAACCTCGTGTTCGCTCTTTACCTCATCGGTATTGTGGCTGCCGTCTTTACGGGCTTTATCCTCAAAAAGTTCGTTCTCACGGGTGAAACTTCTGCCTTTGTGATGGAAATTCCGCCGTACCATATGCCGACCTTCAAGGGCGTCATGATCCGTACGTGGGACCGCCTCAAGGGCTTTGTGATGCGTGCCGGTAAGGTGATCGTTGTGATCGTTGCCTGCCTGCAGTTCTTAAACAGCTGGGGTGTCGACGGTTCCTTCGGTAACGCCGATAGCGATAAGTCCGTTCTCTCCAAGATCGGTCAGACGATTGTTCCTGTCTTCCAGCCGATGGGCGTTCAGGAAGAAAACTGGCCGGCTGCCGTGGGTATCTTCACCGGTATTCTCGCAAAGGAAGCCGTCGTCGGTACGATGAACTCCCTCTATGAAACGATGGCGGCTGAAGCCAACAAGAAGGCGGCTGCCGCCGACGGTGCTGCTCCGGCTGAAGAAGCTGAAGAAGACGCGGGCTGGAGCCTTGTCGACATCACTAAGGAAGCCGTGGGCGTGGTGGGTGAAAACCTCGCGGGTCTGGGCGGCGCACTGCTCGATCCGCTCGGTATCGAAGTCGGTGACTTAAGCGATACGGCAGCTGCGGCTGAAGAGCAGGAAGTCTCGGTTGACTCCGTGAGCATCATGCATCAGCTCTTCGGTACCGGTTTTGCCGCCTTCTGCTACCTCCTGATGGTTCTGCTTTACATGCCCTGCGGCGCGGCGGTGGCTGCGGTCTTCCGTGAAGCCGGCGCAGTCTGGACGGTGTTCCTCGCCTGCTGGACCACGATCATGGGCTTTTCGACTTCCACGATCGTCTACCGTCTGGGGACCTTCAGTCAGGATCCGATGTACGCCATTCTCTCCATCGTGATCGCTGCGGTGCTTCTCGTCGGTATGGTCTTCTGGATGAGAAGTTATGTAAAGCGCGCCCGTCTGAATGCCCCCAAGGTGATTCCGATCGCTGCGCAGTAATATGTCAGACATTGCTTAAATCAAGCGTCTGAGTGAGAACATACCCGGCTGTGCAATCAATACACTGCCGGGTATGTTCGTTTTGATACCCGACAAAGGACAAAACGGATATGGTTTCTACGGCTGAACTCAAGGCTTTTATTAAGGAACAGGGAACAATCGGTGAAGAGCAGATTGCGCGGCGTTTTCTGACAACGGCTCCCGTTATCGCCATGATGTGCGAGCGGCTTGCCGCCAAGGGTGACGTGCGCCTGATCGCTACGGGCGAACACTGCTGCGGCAAGGATCAGTGCACGGGCTGCACCGACGTGATGCCTGCGCAGCGCGCCTGGCGCTGGATCCGTAAGGACTGATGCGTCTTTTTCCGGTTGTCTGCCCGCCCTGGTCCGAAACCTCGGCGGGATTTTTTTTTCAGGAAGACAGAGTGGCATTTGAAGAAGTAAAAGCGTTTATGACGGCGCGCGGCTTTGCTGACCGCCTGCAGATTTTGGACGGCTCAAGCGCAACGGTGGAGCTGGCGGCACAAACCCTGGGCTGCGCGCCTGAGCGCATTGCCAAGACGGTTTCTCTGCGGCTTAAGACCGGTCCGATAGTGATTGTTACCGCCGGCGACGCCAAGATTGACAACCGTACCTACAAGCACCGTTTCGGTGAGAAGGCGCATCTCATTGCCTTTGATGAGGTGGAGGCACTCACCGGGCACGCGCCGGGCGGCGTCTGCCCCTTTGCCTTAAAGCCGGGCGTTCGGGTGTTTTTGGATGAGTCACTGAAGCGTTTTGACTCGGTGTGGCCTGCGGCCGGAGCCGACCATACGGCGGTCTTTCTTAAACTTAATGAACTGGAAGCGCTTGCTCAGCCTGAAAGCTGGGTCGACGTCTGTAAAGGCTGGCGAGAAGAAGAAACGGCGCTTGCCGCATAAAAAGAAAAAGGCCGGAATGCTGTTGGAACATCCCGGCCTTTTTTAGGGAAACCCTGGTTTAGGCTTTGGGCAGACGTGCAAGCTGCGCCTTCACCTTTTCAAGGGTGGCGGCGAAGTCAGCCTGACGCTTCTTTTCCTGGTCAACAACCGCCGCGGGCGCGCGCTCCACGAAGGAGGCGTTGGAAAGTTTGGCCTCACACTTCTTGAGCTCATTTTCAAGGCGTGCGACTTCCTTGGTGAGACGTTCGCGTTCGGCGTCAATGTCGATTTCAACCTTGAGCATGAGCTTAAAGTCGCCGACGATCGCGACCGGCGCAACGGCACCTTCGTTAATCGCATTGATGTCTGCGACATGTTCAACGCCTGCAAGGCGTGCAAGCGCCGAAAGGTACCCGGCAAAAGCCTTCACCGTGGCGTCGCACCCTTCAACGGCAAGCGGAACCCGCACGGAGGGAGACAGCTGCATTTCGCCTCTGAGGTTACGCACAGCATCGATCATCTGCTTCATCAGGCCCATTTTTTCATCGGCCGAAGCGTCGAGCGCCTTTTCATCGAACTCGGGGTAGCGGGCAATCATGATGCTCGTTTCTTCGTCCGGGCGGCGTGTTGCGGCCGCAAGGCTCACCTTCTGCCAGAGCTCTTCGGTGATGAAGGGGATGATGGGGTGCGCCAGGCGCAGTGTTGCTTCAAGCACCGTAGCAAGCGTGTGGCGCGTGGCGCGCTGCGCGGCTTCATCGGCGTCAGAAAGCTGCACTTTCGCAAGTTCCAGGTACCAGTCGCAGAACTCGTTCCAGACAAAGCTGTAGATGGCGTTGGCGGCATTGTCGAGACGGTAGTCGGCAAAGGCGTCCTTCACGGCCTTCACGGTGCGCTCAAATTCGGAGATGATCCACTTGTCAACGAAGGAGAAGCTCATGGGCTTGCCGGCATTTTCACCGGTGCCGCAGTCCTTGCCTTCGATATTCATGAGCGTAAAGCGTGTGGCGTTCCAGAGCTTGTTGCAGAAGTTGCGGTAGCCCTCGCAGCGCTTGATGTCAAAGTTCACGTTGCGGCCGAGCGTGGCGTAGGCAGCCATCGTAAAGCGCAGGGCATCGGCGCCGAACGAGGGAATGCCGTCCGGGTAGCGCTTTCTGAGGCGCTTTTCAACCTGCGGGGCTTTTTCGGGCTGACGCAGACCGCGGGTGTTCTTCTTTACGAGCGACTCAAGGTCAATGCCGGAAATAAGATCGAGCGGATCGAGCGTGTTGCCTTCGCTCTTACTCATCTTCTTGCCTTCGGCATCACGCACGAGACCGTGGATGTAGACGTTCTTAAAGGGAGCGCGGCCCGTGAAGTGTTTGGTCATCATGACCATGCGCGCAACCCAGAAGAAGATGATGTCGTAACCGGTAACGAGAACCGTCGAGGGGAGGTAGAGGTCGTAAGCGGCCTTGTCTTCGCCCCGGGGTTCAGGCCAGCCCAATGTGGAGAAGGGCACCATGGCGGAACTGAACCACGTGTCAAGGACGTCCTCGTCACGGGTGAGCTTGACGCCTTCTCCGGCCTGAGCCTGAGCTTCTTCTTCGCTTTCAGCAACGTAGACGTTGCCCTTTTCGTCGTACCAGGCCGGAATCTGATGGCCCCACCAGAGCTGACGGCTGATGCACCAGTCCTGAATGTTTTCGAGCCATTGGCGGTAAACGCCCTGCCATTCCTTCGGGAAGATGTTCACTTCCCCCGAGGTGACGGCTTCAAGGCCCACTTCTCCGATGGACTTGCCCGGGAAGAGACTGCCTTCGGGGGCGGGTTTGCTCATCGCCATGTACCACTGCTCGGAGAGCATGGGTTCGACCACCTCACCGGTACGCGTCACACGCGGCACCATGTGCTTGATGTCCTTGATGCCCACCAGCAGGCCCTGCGCCTTTAAGTCTTCGACGCAGGCCTTACGGCAGGCGTAACGGTCCATGCCGCGGTACTTTTCCGGGCAGTTGTCGTTCATCGTCGCCGTCTTGGTGAGGATGTTGAGCATCTCAAGGTTGTGGCGCTTGCCGACTTCAAAGTCGTTGAAGTCGTGCGCAGGCGTGATCTTCACGCAGCCGGAACCGAATTCACGGTCGACGTATTCGTCGGCAATCACCGGAATCAGGCGGTCGGTGAGCGGAAGCTTGAGCATCTTTCCGACAAGGTGCTTGTAGCGCTCGTCTTCGGGGTGAACGGCAACGGCCTGGTCACCGAAAAGCGTTTCAGGACGGGTCGTTGCAACGATGACGCCTTCTCCGCCGTCAGCGGCCGGATAGCGGATCTCCCAAAGGTGGCCCGGAGCTTCCTCGCTTTCGACTTCAAGGTCGCTCACCGCACTCTGCAGCTTCGGATCCCAGTTCACGAGGCGCTTGCCGCGGTAGATGAGACCTTCACGGTAAAGCTGAACGAAGGTCTTTTTGACGACTTTGCTTAACTTGTCGTCCATCGTGAAGTAAAGGCGCGACCAGTCAAGGCTGTCGCCTAAGCGCCGCATCTGATTGAGAATCGTGCCGCCGGAATACTTCTGCCACTCCCAGATTTTGCTGATAAAGGCTTCGCGGCCGATCGCGCGGCGGTCTGTGCCTTCTTCCTGCAGCTGGCGTTCCACCACGATCTGCGTGGCGATGCCGGCGTGGTCGGTGCCGGGCAGCCAAAGCGTGTTGTAGCCCTGCATGCGGTAGTAACGCGTCAGAGAATCCATCACGGTCTGGTTGAAGGCATGACCCATGTGCAGGATGCCCGTAATGTTGGGCGGGGGCAGCTGAATGGCAAACCCGGGCTTGGCGGGGTCGCTGCCGGCCTTGAAGTAGCCGCGGCTTTCCCAGACGGGGTACCAGCGCGCTTCAATGTCGGCCGGCTCAAAGCTTTTGGCGAGTTCGTTGGAGGTGGTCTGACTCATGATGAACTTTCAAAAAACAATAGGTACGGGCGGGACAAAAACGCGTTCCGTCCGGCTGAAAATCTGTAGGACCCGTAATTTTCGCACGATTTAACGGATGCGAGAAGAGCAGCGCTTGCCGGAAAAAGTCGTTGTTTGCTTGGAGCCAGGTTATGAGCTTTTCAGAAAAAAATTTGATTTTTTCTTTCGACTTAGGCAGAATGCACCGCCTACGAAGAGACATTGGTCTTTCTCGTGAGAAAAATTTGGGGGTGTAGCTCAGCTGGGAGAGCGCTGCGTTCGCAATGCAGAGGTCAGGAGTTCGATCCTCCTCATCTCCACCAAATAAAAAGTTTTCAGATGATGTAAGCTCGCATAAAAGGCGGGCTTTTTTCATATCTGCGCTGAAATTTCTCGTCCTTTTTTCTCAGCTCTCAGATGGAGCCGATCTTGGAAGTATGGTTCAATGATTGGCGACACGGCTTTTGATTCAAAAGAAAAAATGACTGAACAGGCACTGACGAAAGAGGAAGCACAGGCTTTGCTGAAGATGGAAAAGGTTCCCCAGCCGGGGATTAAACCTGAGCCTTTTCCAGGGCTGGGCGGCCGGATAAAAGTTCCATTGCAAGCAATGAATGGTCGGGAAAAGTTTCTTTTCGATATCACAACTAAGCGTATAGCCTTGACAACCTCGTATCAGACCCGGGCCAGACAGGTCTATGTTCTTGCCAGATTAGATTTCAATGCTCCGCATACGAATCCTGACGGAACAAAGATCGGAGTGCCCCATCTGCATCTTTACTTGGAAAAATATGGGGATAAGGTGGCATACCCAGTGCCGGAGGGCTTGTTGAGCAATCCTGCTTCTAAATCCGCAGTTCTTGAGGATTTCATGAGGTTCTGCAACATCAAAAGTTGTCACTACTGTCCAAAACGGATTTGTGCATCAAAAAATA
>ULTD01010726.1_pt1 | contig 9102 bp, 7 predicted proteins | sample 1957321 | NCBI WGS metagenome assembly ULTD01 (sample SAMEA4835726, study PRJEB28245) | human gut metagenome | biome: gut microbiome; material: fecal sample | place: Denmark | collected 2008
AGGAAATGGGATTGGTTTGATCCCTCGAATATAAAACTACCGCTACGAAACCATGGCAACCATCTTTACCCGAATCGTCCGAGGAGAAATCCCGAGCTACAAGGTAGCCGAGGATGAAAGGTTCTTCGCCTTTCTGGACATCAATCCACTAACCAAGGGGCACACGCTGGTCGTTCCCAAGCAAGAGACGGACTACCTGTTCGATCTGGACGACCGCACGCTGGCCGATATGATCGTCTTTGCCAAGCGAATTGCGCGAAAACTGAAAGAGAAAATAGAATGCAAAAGGGTGGCGGTCGTCGTACTCGGCCTCGAAGTTCCGCATCGCCACATCCACCTGATCCCGATTCAAGACGAAAAAGACGTGGATTTCCACAAAGAAAAGCTCAAACTATCCCCCGAAGAATTTCGAGCGATAGCCGATACAATCAGCTTATAATCAAATAACTATAACACATATAAAAGGCGCTTTGGGCGCCTTTTTTTTATTTAACATAATTGATGCGTACGAAAAAACCGCCGAATCGCTCAAGCGAAGGAGGGTAGGAGATAACGCAAAATAATTACATACGAACGATTTTTCCAATCATATACATTACATTTGTATACATTACATATGTAACCCCGTTTTTATGGTTACAAAAATATTGAGCAACATGTGGTTATTGTATTTGCTTACGTCTATTTACATTTGTACTATCCGCTTTCAAGGAAAGAAAATATCGCCTGCACAACGAGTGATAAACGATTTAACATATAAATATAAAAACGCTATAAATAAGACATATATACAGTATTAATTAAAGTTAAATACATGTTGAAATATCAGGATTATCAGATAATACTAAAAATTCATATCGAAACAACTTCATATTGCAATATTCAACACTGATAATCAGATGTATAATATATACAATCTAAAGTATTAAAACATATTATTTCTCTTTTTGATTATCGATATGTATCAATATTTCATTGGCTATTACAATTGTAAAAAGCTATTTGTGATTTTTGTCGTATATTTTTGTAATCTGCATACGGAGGATTTGAGCAAATTTATTTAACTTTGTAAAAAATCGAAAAATGCGCGAAAGGCTGTCGAAATTCATCGAAATGGAAAGGCTGACTTCTTCCAGACTGGCGGAAATTCTGGGTGTTCAGCCGTCGAATATTTCCCATATTCTCGGAGGCAGAAACAAACCCAGTTTCGAATTCATCGAAAAGCTATTGCTGCGTTTTCCGAAACTCAACCCGGATTGGATTATTCTCGGCAAAGGACCGGTTTATCGTCCCGAGATACCTTCTGCCGTTCGGTCGACAGAAATTCCTGAACCGGAAACCGATCTGAATCTTTTCTCGGATACTACGACCGCGATCCGTTCGCAACAACATGACGCTCCAGAAAAATTCCTCCCGGCCTCCGATGTCCAAGATCCGGCAAAGGAAAATTACACGGCCTCGATACCATCCGTTCATGCGGATATCGATGAAGTTCCGGAATCGGAAATAGATCGAATCATCCTTCTCATGAAGGATAAAAGCTGCATATGCTATCGTCCGAAATGATTCGTATGAATTTAACATAATAGCAAGAGGCGTTGTCGATTTTACGGAAGGAATCCAAGAACAAAATTGCTAAAAGTCATGTCTCCGTAAAGAAAATACCTTTTCTCTACGACCGTCGTTCAGTGCTTTCATTAAGAAAGCTTCAAGACTAAAAGAAATCACAGAAACAGGCAAACTAAGATTCATACAATAGTCCTATTTACAGTGTATTATAATCTGAATCCTGCAAGTTTATGCAGTGAATTATAATTAGTATTATGTTAAATAATAGTGCTTTTCGCTTCTCCTATAACAAGCAATTGCCTGCAAACATTCTCAACCAAAACAGAATTTCAGATCGACGAGGTCTACACTACTATCTCAAATCATGATAATAACGCTCACACTCCGACGCACTGCAACAATAGAAACCTTGAGTCGAACGATATTTCAGTTCAGACTGCTCCGAGGAGACGCAGCTCATACCCAACATCGATGCGTTCGGCTTACGGCATTGAGCGAGCTGATATAGACCGTTTCCCGTTCGATTCGCGGGCAAGAATGGACAAGGCCGCCCGCCACAAACGGGTATAACGACTCGCCTCATACGCTGCGCTGCAAACGGTCGTTACAGGGATTTACGACGGAGCCGATACCTTGCCCTGTCGAAGAAACGCCGGACGAATTTCCAATAAAAGCACGTAGCTCGTCCTACGGAGCAGCGAAACCCTATTACCCTATTCGAAATGCCGATCGTTGTCGCCGAGCACGATCTCATCCGCCGAACAGGGCGAACATCACGAATATTCGGCCCGTTCTCCCGGCTCCCATTTTCCGCCGCACCCGACAGCCCCCATATGCCGCCGCAGTTCTCGAACCCGAAAACCGACACGACCCGATTTCGCAGCACGAACAGTCCCTCGATTCAGTGAGGGCCCGACCAGACAAGCGAGCCTTAGGAGCATTATTGGCTGTATTTACCGGTCATCATACCGTGCACGGGGGAGATACGGGAGTCCCCGAAAGCCGATTTATCCTATCCCATTTTTTATCGGACGACAGCCCAAAACAAACATATGTCGCCTGTATCGCGCGGTTTCCGACGAGCACCCGGCAAACAAGAAGGACGCCCGACGGACGTCCTTCTTACTTACTCTCGCGAGACCGTTACCCGATCCCGGGCTATCGAAACGCCTCGCTTATGTCAAGCTGAAGCGCTGATAACATAACTTTCATATCGAGAATAACCGGTTACCCTCGACCTACAATTCGGAAAGAATCCGCTTTTTCAAGGTATTCATATCCGCATCGGTCACATACACTTTGCCCCGGACATGGTAACGCTTTTTCGTAGGAGCATCGACAGGCTTCAAAATCAGTCCCATGCTCTCTCCCCTATGGAAAGCTCCTTCGGCATTGAGGAAAACCAAGGCCAAAGCATGCTTTCCGTCGGACGAACGGACCGCCACAGCCCTTACGGAACCGGCCAAGCTGTCCTCCACTTCGGCCCATTCTCCGTCGACCAAAGCCTCCGGACGAGCACCTTCGAACGCCGTTCCGCTCAAGTCGATCGTATACTCCGGCGAAGAATGGCTGTAATCCGGCTCGTAGTTCTGCCACCAATATTCCAGATCGATGTCGTCTTCGTTGGGGCTTAGGCGGCCGCCTCTCTCCCACTCTGCAAATTGCTGTTTGAACCACAGCGAGTTGCCTTCGCTGAGGCTCCATTGCGGCGTGAAACGCTCGTCTCCGACAGCATACATCGTAGGTTGCGGAATCGTCAGTACGACATCTCCTGCGGGCGTCGCGATCTGCACGGCGCTTCCGACGGGAGCACCCTTATACTCGATCTGGCTCAACTCGATCTTACCCGGCATACGGAGGCTCTCCCCTACCGTCACTTTCAACTGTTGCGGCTCCTCAGAGGCCGAAACGAGGAAAACGGCTCCGAACGTTCCGTCCTCGTCGCAGAATACCTGATAGCCATCCAGAGCGTTGTTGCGCGAATGATAGAGAGGTCTCCACGCGTCTCCCTCACGAACGAATATGCGAGGCATGCGCCATTGGGTCAACCCTTTGACCACAACGGGAATCAGGTTCTTGCCACCGGCCACGGTGAACAACGCTCCGTTGTTCTCGGCCCTGACCACAATCGGCAGATCGCTCACCTTCTCGCCCTGCTCGACCGACACCACGTGCATAGCTCCCTCTGCATCGTAGCGCACGACCATTTCGGGGCTCTTCGTGTCGAACGTAGCTCCATAGGGCAACCAATAGCCCTCGATCTCGATGACGTCGCCCGCTTTCAGCTTCAGGTCGTCCGTATCGGGCACCAGACACATGCGCGTGTCTTTCGCAGCATCCTGCTCGAAGACATTCTTATAACCACCCAATTGAACCGTAGCGGCCGGCTTGAGTCCCCCTGCGCTGAATCTCTTTACGATAATCGCATTCGATCCTCTTTTGTTCAGCGAATCGCCGTACTCCGCGATAAAGAAATTTTCCTCGGGCAATGCGACTCCTTTCACGGGGAAAGGCTTTTTGCTCGGATCGAGCCTGATCTCGTCGACACCGGTCGCCGCAAAGCGGTCGAAACGCAGCCCCTGAATAATCGACGCGATAGTCAAGAAGCGGCAATTCGCGCGGGCATCGGCGATTTCCAGCGGCTGGAGCACCTCGTAGCGAACCTTGAAATAACTGCGGAGCTCGTCGTTCTGAGGCGTCTCGAAAATGTCGGCCGTCACTTTGATCTTGCCGTCGGAAGTCAAATAGCGCAGACCTATATCGTACCAGTTGGGCCCCGTACTGCGATAAACGGTTCCCGTATAGACCGGATGAATCCAGTCCTTGCCGTCGTAATAGGACAGGAAGCTGTGTCCGGCCAGATTGTCGTGCTGAGGCTGGTCTACCCAAAAGCATTCCTGACTCATGGCGCGGAAATCGGCGATCGTCACGCCTCCCAATCCGGCAAACTTGAACGGCACGTAACAGGTCGTCTCGGTCACGCCGGTCGAGCTGTGAAAATAGTCCATCCATGCTCCGAGCGACGACCAATGCTTGGTCATGTGCCGTCCCCAGTTCTGGAACAGGTGCAGGCTCGTTAGCGTATGGCTCTCGCCCGGCTCGAGATAAAGCGGAAAAATCGTTTCGCTGAAAGGCTGGTCGGTCGGATTATAGAAAGCCTCCTCTTTCTCGCCGGCAAAGTTCTTTGAAACCTGCACGACGATCGGCATCGGATGCCCTTCGCGATCGAGCAGCATACCTCCCTCGGTGATTTCTCCTCCGTCGGACGACTCGTGGCAGACATAGATCTTCCGCTTCAGGCTGTCGTTGTTCACACGGAAAGTGACCGTCTCGTAAAAATTCGGCTCGTCGTAAAGTTTCTTTTGGAAGCCGCCGTCCGTGTGACTGCCCAGAATATAGCAGCCGCGCTTGCGGTCATACCGCACCGGATTACGTCCCGCCAACAGGCGGAAAGCATCGGCCGGCAACGGTTCCGACTCTCCGAATATCGGGAACGAGTAGCTCTGGATCGTACCTTTCGCAAAAGTCTTGAACCCGTCGTATTTCCGCTCGACGAGCCCCTTTACCTCCATCGAAGCGGGAACGAAGCGCCCCGATCCGTGCCAGGTAATGTCAGCCAGTATCTTCTCGGGATAACAATACAGCGTCAAGTCGCCGCGCAGCGCAGCCGTATCCTTCTTATCCGTAGCCAGATGCACGTCGAACCAATGTATCTCGCAATAGTACGGTCCCCGGCGATACAGATTGATGCGCGTCTCGCCTCGATAGTTCCGCGTCGAATATCGAGTGCCGGACGCGTCCTCCATCTCGAACCAAAGCCAAGGAGTTCCGTCGGCCTTGTTCTGCAGCAAATGAGGCGCGCGCAACTGTCCTATCAGATGATACTCTTCGGCAAGTATTTCAAAAGCCGTGCGCGAGGAATCGGTATAGACCACTTCGAGCTGAGGCCTCGCCGCAACAGGCTGATAACGGAAATCTTCCTGCCACAGAGCCGCATCGGGCTCCCGGCCGGCAGAATCGGAACATGACGTCAGTCCCGCTGTCAAAAGAGCGGTCGACGCGCAAATTACCAACAGGTTTCTTTTCATAACAGGTTCGTGTTAAAGGTTAGTGTTAAAAGGTCGGTGATAGTACCGGCGATATCAAAGTTAGTGTCAGCATATGGCAGCCGGTTTCTGTCGTCTGCCCGGAGAAAGGAAAGAATCGTAAACTTCCGATGCCGATGTTCCGAACCGAAACGGTCCCGGCAAGAGCGTTCCCCCTCGATCGGACAATCGGAAAGTTCCCCTACTCCGACCGGACCTCCTCGTCCGGTAATTGCAAAAAACGTCACGTTCCGAGCGGACCGTGACGTTTTTTGCTAAAGAAAACCGTAAGGCTTATCTGGAAAGACCGAATCCGCGGAGATAGATCGGAGATCCGTCACCATGCCCATCAATATCAAGACGCATAATCTGACCTACCTTGCCAGCGCCAGCGCCTGTAGGAGCCCCATTTTGATATTTGTCAAAAATACCTGGAACGCTTCCTGAAAAATCAAATGTCACTCTCTTCCATTCATCGGAAGGATCGCAGGTAGGAGTAGTAATCGTGTCATCACCGATTACCACGAAGAAAATCTGCAACTGAAAAGCAGATGTCGCCTTGTATTCAAAAGTCAACTTATTGTAATCCGCAGTAATTTGCTTGCTACAAAGAAACTGAGCCCACGCATCACCGGAATTCTGCTCATTCTGGAACTCGTAAATCGGATAGATTCCATATCCTTTAACCGCACCATCATTCTGTAACTCAAACGTCATCTGATTGATCGGCAAACCAGCAGTGAAATTGAAATAAAACATATCTGCTAAATTCGCTTCCTCGGAAGTACGCCCGCGACCAGCCAGATTGCGAATCGTCAGCGTCACGCCGGCTTTGTCGCCCAAACCGATCTTCATGGAAGAGCCGATACTCCCCCAAGTGCTGGACAACAGACCCATGTCGAAAGAATAGGTCTGCCAATCGTTAGAGGCGACCAGATCGGGCAACACCGTGTAGGAATCGCTGTTATTCTGATCCAACTGAACGCTCGGGGTAATCGTTTCCGAAACCTTGTACTCGAACGTCAGCACCTGCCCTTTCGTCGCAGCCAGAGCCTTGTTCGTAAAGAAGTAGGCATCCGCCCCTGTCGTCTTGACCTCGAAAACGACGTCATCGCTCTCTTCCTCCGTGAGATCCTGTATTTCGACGTTGTTCAGCCTCGTTTCATCGAACGTGAAATAATTCGCATTGACACCGGTATCCCATCCTGGGCGGCCGTACACATCCTCGAAAGAAAGCTGCGTAGGATCGTCGTCGCTGCAGGAGGAAAAGCCTACTCCGGCTGCAAAAAGAAAAAATATCAATCCAATCTTTTTCATATTTTCAATTTTTCATGCATTCGGCCGTCCGGAGACTTCCCCCGGAGGAAGCCTCCGGACATCCGAATTCCATTTCAAACTCGATTACTGCACATAAAAGGTAAAGCCGTTCGAAACCTCGTTGTGGTCCCAATCCTCTACCACCAGCCGTATCTCGGTATCCTCCTTCGCATCGATCGTACCGGAAATCGTTACGTTCAGATCGTCGGGAAGACCGGCTACCAGCCTTTCGGTAGGCACCTTGACCTCATCGCTGAGAACCTGATAGCGAATCTCCTTCACGGTAGCGATTCCCGTATGGGCGAAGACCTCGAAACTATAGCTGATCCTATCTCCGGTAGCCACAGTGAACCGTTCGGTCGCATCGTATTCGGCCCCGTTCACATACACCTTGATCACGGGCGGATCGGCCAAATCGTCCTTGCAGCCGAACATGACCACGGCAATCAACAGCAGCGCCAACCGACTCATCACCTTTTGCAAACCATTGAATTTGACATTCATTATTCGTATCATAACAGTATCTGCATTAATAAGTTAGTTTTTCTCAACGACCACATCGAGACTGATCGTCTGGTTGTTCGAGGTGTCTTCGTTCTTACGGTCGATCTCTTTCACCTTCATCACGCCGTAGCGTCCGTCCTCAGTCCGGAAAGCGATCATATCCTCCTCTTCCAAAGCCGGAGCGATCTTGCCCGCGGTATAGTCGAGAACCGTAGGATAATCCTTCGCCTGATCGAAGATATCCTTCAGGTCGGAAGCCTTGTCGACTTCGTCGAACACGCTCTCCTTGGTCACCAAATCCGTCGCATCCTTGAAGATCACCTCCGGATTCAGATCGTTGACCACCATCGCGTAATTACCGGTCTTGTAATACTCGTCGAGAGAAACCAGACAGGCCTTGTTGTCATTGCCCTCGTAATAGGTAAATCCGAGGTCGATTCCCTTAGGATCGTTGGCGATATTGGCAACGTAGAAAGTACGTCCCGTCTCAAGGCACAGGAAAGTCTTCGACGTAGCCGCAGGCATTCCGTCCGTCAGTTCGACATTGTACTTGGTTACGTCCAGATAGAGATTCACCCGAGCCGACGAGAAATTCCGATTGACGTCCTCGACATAAACCGAGTACGAGCAATCCTCGTCCAAGGTCAGCGTGTCGGAAACGACGTACTCGCTCACCTCGCCGTACAGTTCGATCGTTTTCTCCTCCATCGGGGCCTCCATATTCGCCCCCAAACCGGGCCGGTACCATACTTCGATCTTGGAAATCGGTGCAGCCGACTTGATGTCGAAGCGGTAAACCACCTCGGCACCTTCGGGAACCCTCAGCTCTGCCGTACCCGGTTCGGAACCGGCGACGAAAGTCGTCGCGGAAATCTCGGGTCCTTCCGGATCGTTGTCATCGCATCCGACCAGTCCGAGCCCTCCGAGCACCAGCATTATCATGAACAATTTCAATTTTTCCATAATACTATGTATTTACATTTAATATAAGACGAAATTCTACCAACCTTCATTTTGTTCCCATGACGGATAACGCATCTTCTCGGCAAACGGAATCGGGTAACGATACATCGCCGGTCTGAACGTACGATCCTCGACCTTGACGACATTGTAGTCGAAACGGTCTCCGATCTTGATGATCCGCATGCCCATCAGCGGCTGATTCTCGGTCGTTTCAGCGATTTTCCAGCGACGGACATCCCAGAATCGATGCCCCTCGAAAGCCAGCTCGATCCGACGCTCGTTACGCAGCTTGGTTTCGTCCAGCGAGGTCAAAGGAGGCATATCGACTCCGTCGCGCGCACGGACTTGATTGACCGCCTCCAAAGCCGACAGGTCGCCGCCGTTGGTCACATATCCCATCTTGGCGTTAGGACCGTGAGCGTAGAACATGGCCTCGGCATAGTTGAGCAGGATTTCGCCGTAACGGAACAGATACCATACGTGCGGCACGGTCGTACCCTGCGGCAACTGCACCTTGTCCTGAACGAACTTCTTCAGGTAGTAACCCGTCGTCGTACAGTTCGTATTGTTGATGCCGGCAAGGCCGCCCACGAACGATTCGACGGTAGCATCGTTGAACGTATCGCCGTTGCAGAGAATCGTCTCATAGAAACGGGGGTCGCGG
>ULTD01072184.1_pt1 | contig 9070 bp, 6 predicted proteins | sample 1957321 | NCBI WGS metagenome assembly ULTD01 (sample SAMEA4835726, study PRJEB28245) | human gut metagenome | biome: gut microbiome; material: fecal sample | place: Denmark | collected 2008
GTACCGCTGCGCAAACATGTGTCGATGCTCGTCCGGTCACCGCATCTGTGCCTCGAGGCTATGGAAGATTTCCCGCATCCGGTCGGCGTCGCCGGAGATGGCGGGGGCGGAGATGGCGAAGGTTCCCCTGTCTATCGGCATGTTGATGCGGGGTGCTGCCAGCACGTTGCCTTCGTAAAGGAAGACGATGTGCCGTCCGACGGCCTTGCGGGTGGCGGCTGTCCATCGCTTCTGCTTTTCCGGTTTGACGGTACCCGTTATCTGATAGATGAACGTACCCTCGCCGGAGGGTAGCGAGTCGAGATGCAGTGCGGCGAAGTCGCTGCATGTAACGATGGAGGGGCCGATGCGTGTATCCGGGCCTTCGCCGGAGGTCGTGTACCAGCCGTCCGGCAGGTTGTGCGGAGTGCATGCCGTCAGGATGAAGAGTGCGGCGGCCAAGGAAAGAATGCGGGTTATGGGGCGGTATTTCATGCAGGACATTCGGGCTGACTGGAGTTTTCGGGACGGGAAACGCTTGCTTGTCGGTCGGAAGAGGTGGAATGGTGGTGGGATTGTGTTCCCGCGGCGCCTGTTCCGATGAGGAGTTCCCGGTAGTCCCTCCATCGGCGCAGGACTGTTGCTTTCGGAACGCCGCATGGCGGTTGTCAGGAAAGTTGCTGCATTTCGATGAGTTTGGCGTAGGTGCCCTTGCGGCTGATGAGTTCTGTGTGCGTTCCTTCCTCGGTGATGCGGCCCTGTTCGATGACGATGATTTTATCCGCGTTGCGTATCGTGCTCAAACGGTGGGCGATGACGATGGATGTGCGCCCTTCGAGCAGTGTGTTGAGGGCCTCCTGTACGAGTTTTTCGCTCTCGGTGTCGAGGGCGGATGTCGCCTCGTCGAGGATGAGGATTTCGGGGTTTTTGAGAACGGCGCGGGCGATGCTGAGGCGCTGACGCTGCCCGCCGGAGAGTTTCGCGCCGCGGTCGCCGATGTTCGTCTCCAGGCCGTAGGGAGTCTCTGCGATGAACTGTTCGGCGTTGGCGATGCGTGCCGCATCCATGACCTCTTCGCGCGTGGCTTCGGAGTTGCCCAGGCGGATGTTATTCTCGATGGTGTCGTTAAAGAGTACGGTATCCTGCGCCACGATGCCCATCCGCTCGCGCAGGGAGTGCAGGTCGTACTGTCGGATGTCGCGGCCGTCGATGCGGATTTCGCCTGCCGTCACGTCGTAAAAGCGCGGAATGAGGTCTGAAATCGTCGATTTGCCGCCTCCCGAAGGGCCGACGAGCGCGACGGTCTGTCCTTTCTCTACCGTGAAGCTGATGCCGCAGATGACTTCCCGCTCCTCGTAGGCGAAACGGACGTCGCGGAATTCGATACGTTCGCGGAAGTGGTCGAGCTGTACGGCGTCGGGCGCGTTCCGGACGGAGGTCTCCGTGTCGAGCAGACGCAGGACGCGGTCGCCGGCGGCGATGCCCTGATTGATGGTGGCGAAGGCATCCGTGAAGGAGCGCATGGGGCGGGTTATCTGGGTGAATATGGCGAGGGAGGGAAGGAAACCGCCCGCATCGAGCTTGCCGCCCGTGACGAGGATGCCGCCGAAGATGAGCAGTCCGGCTGCCGCCGCGATGCCGAGGAATTCGCTCATGGGCGAGGCCAGTTGCTGACGGTAGGCGATGCGCCGCGAGATGTCGGAGAATTTGCGGTTGATGTCGTTGAAGCGGCGGCCGAAAAAGGTTTCCGCATTGTATCCCTTTATCACTTTCATTCCCGAGAGCGATTCGTCGAGTACCGAAGTCAGTTCGCCGAACGACTCCTGTACCTCCTTGGCCGAACGACGCAGGCGTTTCACTATCGTCCCAATCAGCAGCGCCACGACGGGCAGGTAGATGACCGAGAAGAGGGAGAGCTGGACGGAGATGGCCAGCATGGCGACCACGTAGAACAGAATGAGGAAGGGGTCGCGGAAGACCACCTGCAGCGTGTTGGTGATGCAGAACTGCACGACCTGTACGTCGGAGGTGATGCGGGCCATGATGTCGCCCTTGCGTTCGTTGCTGAAAAAACCGAGGTTCATGCTCAGGACGTGTTCGTATACCCGGTCGCGCAGGCGGCAGAGCGTCCGCACGCGCATGTTCTCGATAATTCGTTGGGCGAGGTAGCGGAAAAGGTTGCTCAGCAGCGAGGCGGTGACGACCACGCAGGCGAGCATTATCAGCACGTCCATGATGTCGTAGTCGCTGCCGAACAAGCGGTAGAGGAGATAGGAGAGCAGGGCGCTGATGTAGTCGGTCAGATGACGTATGCTGAAAACGGGCATCTCGGTAACGGCCTGCAGCGCTCCGTCGGGGGAGAACAGCGAATTGACGATGGGCATTATCAGCGTGAAGGTACAGACATTGAAGAATGCGTACAGCAGCGTGCAGAAAAAATAGGGTATGGCGTATTTCTCTATCGGTTTCGCGAAGCCGAGCAGTCTCCAGTATGTCTTCATCTCTTCCTTAATCTCCTGAACGGAGCAAAAGTAGGTAAAAATGGCTAATATATGGTTTTTTTACCTTACTTTTGTTCGGTTGTAGAACGTCGCCAAGACAGTAACGGAGAAGACATGGATATAGTACTCAGTGGCATCAGACCCACCGGACAGCTCCATTTGGGAAACTATTTCGGGGCGCTGCGCAATTTCGTCAGAATGCAGCACGATGCGAAATGCTACTTTTTCATCGCGGATTACCATGCGCTGACTACGCATGACGACCCGACGCGCCTGCACGAGAACGTCCGGACGGTGCTTGCCGAGTACCTCGCCGCGGGCATCGACCCCGACGTGGCTACCGTCTACGTGCAGAGCGACGTGCCGCAGGTGACCGAACTGTCGCTGCTGCTCGGCATGCACGCCTATGTGGGCGAGCTGGAGCGTACGGCCTCTTTCAAGGACAAGGTGCGCAAGAATCCCTCGAACGTCAATGCCGGCCTGCTCACCTATCCCGTGCTGATGGCGGCGGACATTCTCCTCCACCGCGCCACGCATGTGCCCGTGGGCAAGGACCAGGAGCAGCACCTCGAACTGACGCGCGTATTCGCCCGCCGTTTCAACAACATGTACGGCGTGGAGTATTTTCCGGAGAGCCAGCCCTACAATTTCGGGGCTGATTTGGTGAAGATACCGGGGCTGGACGGTACGGGCAAGATGGGCAAGAGCGAAAACAACGGCATCTTCCTGGCCGATTCCGACGAGGCGATACGCAAAAAGGTGATGCGGGCCGTGACCGACTCCGGTCCCACGGAGCCGGATTCTCCCCTGAGCGAGGGTGTCGCCAACATCTTCACCATCATGCAGGCGGTGTCCGCGCCCGATACCGTGGCCTTTTTCAGGGAGCAGTACGCCCGGTGCGAGATACGTTACGGCGACCTGAAGAAGCAGCTCGCCGAGGACATTATCAAGGCCATAGCCCCCATACGGGAGCGGATAGAGGCCATCAAGGGCGATGAGGCGTACCTGCGCAGGGTGGTCTCGGAAGGGGCCGAGAAGGCGCGGGCGAGTGCTTCGCAGACCGTTGCCGACGTGCGTGAAATCATGGGTATCCGCCCGTTCTGATACCTTGCATGCCTTAGCGACGCTGCTCCGGGCAGCGCTTACGGGGTGATATGGAGAGCTCGAAAAAGATACTTAACAGGGCTTACGTCCTGTTGATGAAGATAACGCGGCGCCTGTCGGGACAGCAACTGATGATAGTCCTGGCCATCGTCGTCGGTCTTGTGTCCGGTTTCGCCGCCTATGCGTTCGAATGGCTCCTGCATCTCATCCGCCACTCCCTCGTGAGCTGGATACCCGCCGATACGGCCGGTTATCTCTTTCTCGTCTATCCGGCTGTGGGCATCATCCTCGCTTCGCTGTTCGTGAAGCATATCGTGAAGGACAATATCTCGGAGGGTGTCACCCGCGTGCTGTACGCCATCAGCAAGACGGGGTCGCGCATCCGGGGACACAACTGTTATACCTCGATGGTGGGCGGAGCCGTGACCATCGGATTCGGCGGCTCGGTGGGGCCTGAGGCTCCCATCGTACTGACGGGGTCGGCCATCGGCTCCAATATCGCGCAGGTCTTCCGGCTCAATTACCGTGATACGACGCTGCTGCTGGGATGCGGTGCCGCGGGCGCCCTGGCGGCCATCTTCAAGGCTCCCGTTACGGGGCTCATCTTCGTGCTGGAGGTGCTGATGCTCGACATCTCCATGCGGGCCATCGTACCGCTGCTCATCTCCTCGGTCGTATCGACCACGCTCGTGCTCTTTCTCAAGGGGTTCGACCCCATGCTGAACGTAAGCGTGGGGGGAACCTTCAACCTCCAGCACCTCCATATGTACGTCGTGCTCGCCGTGCTGTGCGGGCTCGTGTCGTTCTACTTCCTGACCGTGAACGGCAAGGTGCAGAAATTTTTCGGAAACATGCGCAAGCAGTCCACCCGCTGGATTGTCGGCGGGGTGGCGATAGGGCTGCTCATCTTCCTCTTCCCGCCCCTTTACGGCGAGGGGTACGAATCCTTCATCGACCTCATGCACGGACAGGTGGAGCCGCTTTTCAATAATTCGCTTTTCTATCAGTACCGGGACATTCCGTGGGTGGTGGTGCTCTTCCTGCTGGGGACGCTTTTCCTCAAGGTGGTCGCCATGGCCGTGACGAACGCTGCCGGAGGGGTGGGCGGTTCGTTCGCGCCGTCGCTCTTCACCGGAGCCTTCGTAGGCGGGACGCTCGCCTACATCTGCAATACCTTTTTCGGTATGGAGATGTCGGTGGTCAATTTCTCGCTCGTGGGCATGGCGGGTGTCATGACGGGTGTCATGAAGGCGCCCCTGACGTCGGTGTTCCTTATCGCGGAGCTCTCCAACGGTTACGGGCTCTTCGTTCCGCTGATGCTCGTGGCGTCGCTCTCTTTCGCCATATCCTACTACCTCGAACCCGATTCGATATACACCAAGAAGCTGCGGGCCAAGGGCGAACTCGTCACGCACAACAAGGACCGGGCGGTGATGGTCTTCCTCGACCTCGACAAGCTGATAGAGACGAACTTTTCGCCCGTCAGCAAGGAGGCTACCCTCGGCGACCTCGTACACATCATCTCCTCCTCCAAACGCAACGTCTTCCCGGTGATAAAGGAGGGCGGCGAGTTCGCCGGCATCATCTTGCTCGATGACATACGCACGGACATGTTCGACCAGGCCAAGTACCGGACCCCCGTCTCCAAGTATGTCGTACAGCCCCCGGACATCATCTTCAAGAACGAGATGATATCCGAAGTGGTGGAGAAGTTCGAAGAGTCCAGGGCGTGGAACCTGCCCGTGGTGGACAAGAACAACCGGTACCTCGGTTTCGTCTCCAAGTCGAGCATTCTCGAAGCCTATCGCCAGCAGCTTATCGAAATCACCGAGGAGTGACGTTTCCCTCCTCCCTGCGCGGTGTCGGGTGCTGTGTGACCGTTCTCCGGCAGTTGCCGGGTGTTTTCCGGTCCGGACTCCCTCGCCCGGTTTTGTCTGCGTGTCCTGTTCTCGGGCGCAGAGCCTTCTCCGGGGGTTCGGATTCGCTGCTCGGTCTTTCGTCGTCATCGTTTCCCCGTTTCTCATTCCGGTTTGCCGCCGTTCTTTTTCCGTATGCCCGGACAAAGTCCCGCAGCGCGTCACAATCTCTGTTCCTGTCATAAAGGGAATTGAAAATAATACAATAATATATGTTGTTGTATTATTATTTGAAGTTTCTTATTATTGCATGTTCTCACTTCGCAGAACCGGTCGGACGGACGGCGAGTGAGTGTTGTGCTAACAAGTTAAAAGGAACTAATCGTTATGAGAAAAGATTTATTTGGAGTCCTCGCCTTGCTGGTGGGGTCGGCTCTGTTTGCCGGCTGTACGACCGGGCCGGAAGGAACCGAGGAGCATTACATCAAGCTGAGCGATGCGGTGTGCACCTTTACCGAGGACGGCGGGGAGACGCAGGTTATTGACGTCAGGGCCAATCCGGAATGGAGTTTCGAGAGCGGTGCATCGTGGCTGAAGGTCTCCGAAGGCGAAGGAAGCACGTTGGTGGTCTCCGCAGACCCCAATACCGACGGGGAGCGCAGTGCGGAAATCACGCTGCAGGCAGGCGAGGCGACCGCATCCATCCGGGTCTATCAGCTCGGTTTCGACCGGATGAATGCCCGATACCGCTATCTGGAAGACCTTAATCATGCGGTCATGTCGCCCAGCGGCAAGTATGTGGGCGGTTTCATAACCGGTCTGGAAGGAGAGAACGATTTTACGTTTACTGCTGTCATTATCGACCTTGAGAGCGACGAGCGGGTAGAGATAGGCCCATATCCGGAATCGCTGATGGGACTGGAAGAGGCCGAGGTGATGACCGACCAGGGTACCCTTTATATAAGCGATTACGTGAACGGAGGGTGCGTGGCCTTTGAATTGGACGGTACCTATTACCGGCCGGAGGCCGTTCCGGGCGGATACGGTCCGACGGTCATGCAGAGCGTTTCCGCCGACGGTTCCGTTTTCGTCGGTTATGCTGAGGGCGACCCCGTTACGGGATGTATGTATGCTCCTGTCAAGTATGTGGATGGTGTGGGAACGGCGCTTCCACTGCCTGAAAAGAGTTTTCGCGATGAGGAGTGGTGGGCCGGCGTGATGGTACGCGGCATGTCGGCCGACGGTTCGGTGGCGTATGGCAGTTCGTGGGAGAATTACGATTACGGCATGGTCTGGTGGGACCGCGACGGCAATGTGGACTGGGTAGGCAGCGACCTGCGCAAGGTGACCACCGTTCAGCGGGAAGATGCGCTCGGGAATCCGGTGGATTACAATCTCGTAGACGGGATGATATGCTGGGCGAACCAGACGCAGATAAGCCCCGACGGTACGTGGATAGCAGGTACCTACCGCACGGAAGAGTTCAATGCGGAGAGCAATACGGTGACGCAGGTCAATTATCCGGCCTTTTTCAATACCGAAACGCGTACCACGACCGTGTTCGACGAATATGTCGGTTATGTGGCACTCCACGTGACAGACGAAGGATTGGGTATGATAGGTCTTCAAGGGTTGGGTGTGACGAGCGGTTCGGTGGTGGACGTGAAGAGCAAGACTTTGCTCGGTTCGATGTCCGAATGGATACAGGAGCGTTACGGCATCTACGTTTCCGGCGGTGTCCTCACTTATGTGACTCCCGATGCGAAGTCGGTGTTCGGTTATACCCTTGAAATACAGGAGAATGGTCAACCCTATACGGTTTATTGGTATATAGCGCCTCCGTTGAATTGATGGAGGGGAGTCGGAAGGAGGTTTGCATGTTTGCGGTCGGTCTTGCCTGTACGGGCAGGACCGACCTGTTTTTTTGTAGGTCCGAAGGTTTGCGGATACTGTGCGCGCGTGTTATAGCTGCTGCCTGTTTTCGGCGAATTTATTAAAAATAATACAAAAAAGAGCAGTGCATTGGTGTGTAAAGTTATTGTAATGTTATTGGAATTATTCTATATTTGTACGATTTATGGTCGGATGCACTGTCTCTTGTGATATGTATTGACCTGCGTGAAGCCTATAAGTAACCAAATTATTAACATGAAAAGACATCTTTACACTATCTTGCTTCCGGTGGCGGCAGCCTTGGCGCTTTCCGGTTGCACGACCGGCTCGGAGGAAGCCGATGAGCATTACATCAAACTCAGCGATGCGGTATGCACCTTTACCGAAGATGGCGGGGAGGCGCAGATTATCGAAGTGAGGGCCAATCCGGAGTGGAGTTTCGAGAGCGGCGCATCGTGGCTGAAAGTCTCCGCAGGCGAGGGAAGTACGCTGGAGGTCTCCGTAGACCCCAATGCAGACGGGGAGCGCAATGCGGAAATCACGTTGCAGGCAGGCGAGGCGACCGCATCCATCCGGGTCTATCAGCTCGGTGCACGGGGATTGAGTGCCCGGTACAGGCTGCTCGAACAGTTGAACAGCGCCGTGATGTCGCCCAGCGGCAGGTATGTGGGCGGTTTTTATACGGATGTTCTCGGCGAGAACGGATTTCAGTACACCGCAGTGGTCATCGATCTCGAAACGGACAAGTGGCATGAGTTCGGTCCCTATCCGGAGACGCTGTTCGGTTTTACAGAGGCCGAGGTGGTGACCGACCAGGGCGTACTGTATATCTCCGATTCGACCAACGGGGGCTGTGTCGCGTTCGACCTCGACGGTACCTATACCGTTCCCAAGTCGATTGCGGGATACGGACCGTTGGTAATGCAGAGTTCCTCCGTCGACGGTTCGGTCATGGTCGGTTATACGGAGGGGACTCCCTACGGATGTATGTACGGGCCCGTCAAGGTGGTGGACGGCGAGGTGAAACCGCTGCCGCTGCCCGAGGAGGGCAATTTCCGGAACGAGGAGTGGTGGGCCGGTATCCTGGCCCGCGGTATGTCGGCCGACGGTTCGGTGGTGTACGGCACCTCGTGGGAGAACTACGACTACGGGATGGCCTATTGGGACAAGGACGGCAACGTGGACTGGGTGGGCAGTGACCTGCGCACGGTGACGACCGTACAGAGGCCCAATCCGCTCGACGGTACTCTCTACGACTACAATATCGTGAACGGCATGATATGCTGGGCGAACCAGACGCAGATAAGCCCCAACGGCACCTGGATAGCAGGTACCTACCGTACGGAGGAGTATGACAAGGAGAACGACGAGGTACTGCAGGCGAACTATCCCGCTTTCTTCAACACGGAGACCAAGACGACCACGGTGTTCGACGAATATGCCGGTTGTGTGGCCATGGGTGTCACCGACGACGGCCTCGGCCTTATCGGTATACAGGGGATGGGCGTGAACAGCGGTTTCATCGTGGACCTCGCATCGAAAACCAAGGTAGACGACATGCTGCCGTGGATAAGGAGTGAATTCGGCATCATCATTTCCGAGGGGGCGATACATTACCTCACGCCCGACCGGCAGAAGGTATTCGGTGCCAAACTTCGGTATGAGCAGAACGGTGCGGTGACCACGCTGTATTGGTATGTCGCTCCGGCACTGAACAATTGACGGCCCGTACGGCTT
>ULTD01015553.1_pt1 | contig 9004 bp, 7 predicted proteins | sample 1957321 | NCBI WGS metagenome assembly ULTD01 (sample SAMEA4835726, study PRJEB28245) | human gut metagenome | biome: gut microbiome; material: fecal sample | place: Denmark | collected 2008
TCCTTCACGGCGGGCGCCTTACCCCCGAAAAGCTCGAAGAAGGACTCGCCAAAATTAAGTCGCAGACAGAAAAAGCGCTCGGCACCGCCAAGGCCCTCCGGGTACTCACCCGCGCGCAGACAACGGCTGCGGGCCGTGCCCTTTTTTCAGAGGCGTTTAAGGCGGCGCTTACCCGCGTGCAGACCCTTTTTCCGGCCTTTTCCTGTCCGGCCGAAGGCCTTTGCGGTACGAACGTTGTCTGCGACCCGGTCCTTTTGGAAGAGCTCCTTTTTAATCTGCTGAAAAACGCCGCAGAAGCCGCTTCTGACACGGGCAACAGTAAAGCCCGCGTAGCCGTCACGGTCTCGGGGGACACCCTCGTTTTCACGCTCACCAACCCCGTTGAGGACGCAGACGAGGCGTTCACCGCCGCGCAGGGACCTGCGGCCGCAAACCGCAAAAAAGGCGGCAGCGGCACGGGACTCATTGTCGTGCGGCGCATTTTGGAGGCCTGCAGAGGACGCCTCTCACTGACCGCTCTTTCCGAAGGACAATTCAGCACAACCGTCACGTTTTGTGTCGCCGGATACAGCCCGCGAACCGTTTCTAATAAAAACTAACCCTTACGCGTAAACCCTCGGTGCGGTACAATAAGAAACACGACCGATTGCTATTGTTCCAGGAGTTTGATTTATGGCTTTCCCGGATTACTTCACCGAGCCGCAGCAGCCTTTGGGCACTGTTTACGTTGTCGACGACGATGAGGCCGTCTGCGATTCCGTGCGCTGGCTTCTGGAAGCCGGCAACTACAAGGTGGAGATTTTCGACAGCGGCGAAAGCTTTATCGCAAAGTACGATCCGCAGGCCATTGCCGTGCTGCTGCTTGATGTGCGCATGAGCGGCATGAGCGGACTGGAAGTCCAAGAACACCTCATTGCCCGCAAGGCAGACCTTCCGATCATCATTCTCACGGCCTACGGCGACGTGCAGATGGCCGTCAACGCCCTGAAAAAGGGTGCCGTCGACTTCATTGAAAAACCCTTTGACCATGCGGCTCTGAGGCAGCTCGTGGAAAAAATGCTCGGTGAAGCACGCCGCAGACGCAGTCTCAACGAGCGGGAAGCCGCGGGGCGCCAGAAACTTGCCAAACTCACGCCGCGCGAACGACAGGTTCTGGAGCGCATCGTTGCCGGGCGCCTTAACAAGCAGATTGCCGATGACCTCGGTATCTCCATTAAGACGGTGGAAGCCCACCGCGCCTCCATTATGGATAAAACAGCCTCCGGCACCGTTGCCGATCTGATGCGTGTGGTGATGGATTCGGGCGAGCGGCTCTGAAGCCCGCCTGACAACGACTTAACGCAATCCGGCGCAAGAAAAACAAAAAACGCCGGATTTTGTTTGGCTTTCCTTTAATGACCCAGGTTTATTTTCTGATTCCGGGCTTGCTGCTGCCTGAAGCGGCGCGCCCCTTTCTCTCAGCCGAAACGCTTGCCGTTGCGGGACGCATCACACGCGCTGCGGCGGGCGACGCCGTCACGCAGGTGCTCACCGCCGGCCCTGCGGCCGCAAGTGTGCACCTGGCGTGGCTCTGGCGGGTGCTTACGCGAAAGCCCCTGCCGTTTGCCTCAGCTCCCTACGCCTGGCTTATGGATCAGGGGCCGGAACTTTCGGGCGAAATCTGGCGCATGCACTTTGCTCACGATGACGGCACGGCACTTACGGACCTGGACGGCCGCATCACAAATGACGCGGCCGAGAGCCTTGCGCAGTTACTCAGAGCGCCTCTTGATCAGGCGGGCTTTGTGTTGCAGCGCTGGGATCAGACGTTTTACCTCACCCGCAAAACGGACTGGGGCGTGGAAGCAGCCGCCTGGCCCGTGCTGCGCGCAGGAGTCATTAACCGGGATTGCACCCTGGCCGCGCGCTCTGATGCGGCGCCCGACGCATTACCGAAAGCGCAGGAAACGGTGAGAACCATCAACAGCCTCTTGGCCGGCGCCCGCATCACAACAGACGGTACCCAAGTCAACTTCACCTGGATTGACGGGGGCGGTCACGGCGGGCGCTTTTATCCGCCCACCAAAATCCGCAGCGTCCTCACCGACGACCCGGCTGTTTTGGGCTGGGCTCAGGAAGCCGGGATTCTCAACCACCGCACCGGAAAAGCCAAGGATGCAGAGACCTGGCCCGGGGATGCCCCTCCGGGCGAATGCATTGCCGTGCTTGAGGACCTTTACGAGCCGTGGCTCACGCGCGACTGGAAAACCTGGAGTGAAAAACTTCCGGCGCTTGTCACGCACATCGAAACGCTTGCTGCCGCCTCCCGCATCAAAAACTGTGATCAGGCGCTTGTTGTTGCCTGCGGCACGACGCACACGGTGTCGGTTCCGGTGAGACTTCCCGGGGCCGCCGCACGCGCCTTAAGCCTTTTGGAGCGCCTCAGGGGAAACAGCGGGCTTACTGCCGAAGCTTGGCTTTTCGAACCGGATTAATTCATCATGACCACTCTTTTTCAGCTGCGTCCTTACGACAAGCAGGCGTTTGAAACACTGGTGCACGGCGGAGTACTGCGGCCCGTCGCGCAGGCTCTCGCGGCCCGCGGGGTCACCTCAAACGAAGACCTGCGGGAAGACTGGAAGGCGATGCTCCCTCCGTCAGCGCTTGAGGGCACCGAAAAAGCAGCCCGCCTTTTAGCCGACCTCAGGGAAAAGAAGGGCCGCGTCATCATCGTTGCCGACTACGACTGTGACGGGGCAACGGCCTGCGCCGTGGCGATGAAGGGGCTCACCCTCATGGGGATTGCCGCCGACTACATCGTCCCTGACCGCTTTAAGCTCGGCTACGGGCTTACGCCCGAGATCGTGGACATGTGTGCGGAACGCACGCCGAAACCCGATCTCATCATCACGGTTGATAACGGCATAGCAAGCATTGAGGGTGTGGCGCACGCCAAGGCGCTCGGAATCGACGTTTTGGTCACCGACCACCATCTGCCCGCGGATGTGCTGCCCGAGGCTGCCTGCATCGTGAACCCCAACGTAAAAACAAGTACCTTCCCGAGTAAGTCCCTTGCCGGCTGTGGTGTGATGTACTACGTGCTTCTTGCGCTGCGTGCGGAGCTGAGACGCCGGGGTGTATTTACCGCAGAAACGCAGCCGAGGCTTGATGCGTTAAGCGACCTCGTTGCCTTGGGGACGGTCGCTGATGTCGTGAGACTCGACAAAAACAACCGCATTCTTGTGGCGCAGGGGCTCGGACGCATCCGCCGGGGCCTTGCCGCCCCGGGCATTTCCGCGCTTTTTACCGTCGCGGGCCGCGACTGGCAGAAGGCTTCGGCGCGCGACATTGCCTTTGCGGTCGCCCCGCGCATCAACGCCGCAGGGCGCCTCACGGAAATGGGTGTCGGTATTGAATGTCTTTTAACCGACAACCCCGATCACGCACAGCTCTGCGCCGAAAAACTTGAGGAACTCAACAAAGAGCGACGCGGTCTGGAAGACACCATGCAAAACGACGCGAGCGAATACGTCGCGCAGCTTGACTGGCACAGCCGTGCCACCGTCACGCTTTTTGACGAGAGCTGGCATCAGGGTGTGGTGGGACTTGTGGCAAGCCGCGTCAAGGAAAAAATCCACCGTCCGGTGATTGCCTTTGCCTGTGACGGCGAGGAAGAACTCAAGGGGTCGGGGCGCTCAATCGAGGGAATTCACCTTAGAGATGCCCTGGATCGGGTGAGCAAAATTGCCCCGGACGTCATCGTGCGCTTCGGCGGCCACGCCATGGCCGCGGGCCTTACGATCCGCAAGGAAAACCTGCGGCGCTTCAGCGCGCTTTTTGAGCAGGCAATCTCCGAAATGTACGACGCCTCCGTCTTTAACCGCGTGGTGCTTGTAGACGGCGCGTTAAGTCCCGAAGAGATCACGTTTCCTCTGGTGGAAGCGATCAGCGCGCGCATCTGGGGGCAGGGCTTTGAAAGGCCCCTTTTTGCCAATGACTTTACGGTGCTTTCGCAGCGCGTTTTGAAGGAAACGCACTTAAAGATTTTGCTCGAACTCGGCGACATGCGCTTTGACGCGATTTTTTTCCGCAGAAACACACCGTTGCCGGCCAAGGTACGCCTGGCGTACCGCCCTGAAATCAATGAATTCCAGGGGCGGCGCACCGTGCAGCTCGTCGTTGAAGCCGCTGAAGGCGCTTAAGCTTTCATTTTTCGAAAGAAAAACGCGCCCCGCGGGCTTTTGTAAGCGGCCCTGCTCCCTTATAATTCACAGTTTCTCCGCACGAAAAGCACTTTTTTGAAAGAGGCCGGGTTCACGCGTGAATCCGCCCGTGCGGACCGTTTGACGAATACATATTTGTAGGGACATGATGGAAGCCGAACGCATCAACCACATCACGAACCTCTGTGAAGATTTAGCTCACCGTCTTGCTGAGCTTAGGGGGTATCTTTGACGTCGACCGCAAGGAGCGCCGACTCGAAGAAGTAAACCGCGAAATGGAAAATCCGGATCTCTGGAACGATCCGGAACACGCGCAGAAAATCAGCAAGGAAAAGAAAACGCTTGAGGATCTGTGCGGCAGTTTCAAGCGTCTCACTTCGGGCATTGCCGACGCCAAAGAGCTCTTTGAGATGAGCCTGGCCGACAACGATGAAGCCGGCGCCGAAACGGTTGCCGCCGAAGTCGAAGGCTTTGAAAAAGACGTTGAAAAGCTCGAATTCAAGCGCATGTTCAATCAGCCGATGGACAGCGCCAACTGCTACCTCGAAATTCAGGCGGGCGCAGGCGGCACCGAAGCCCAGGACTGGGCCTCGATGCTTGAGCGCATGTATCTGAGGTATGCCGAACGCTCCGGATTTTCCGCCAAACTCACCGAAGAAACCGAGGGTGACGTCGCAGGGATCAAAGGCTGCACGATCTTTATCGAGGGCGAATGGGCCTACGGCACGCTCAGAACTGAAACCGGCATTCACCGTCTGGTGAGAAAAAGCCCCTTTGACGCCAACGCCCGCCGCCACACGTCCTTTGCCAGCGTCTACGTCTACCCCGAGGTCGACGATTCCATTGAAATCACGATTAATCCGGCGGACCTTCGCGTTGACGTCTTCCGCGCTTCCGGTGCGGGCGGCCAGCACGTGCAGAAAACGGAATCCGCGGTGCGCATCACCCATATTCCGACCGGTATCGTCACCGTCTGTCAGGATGACCGCAGCCAGCACAACAACCGTGAGCAGGCCATACGCCAGTTAAAGGCCAAGCTTTACGAAGCCGAACTCAGAAAACGCATGGCCGCGCAGGAAAAACTTGAGGAAAGTAAGAGCGACATCGGCTGGGGACACCAGATCAGAAGTTACGTTCTCGATCAGTCCCGCGTTAAGGATCTCCGGACCAACGTTGAAACCGGCAACACCGGTGCGGTTCTGGACGGCGACCTGGATCAGTTTATTGAGGCAAGCCTCAAGCAGGGCATTTAACCGGACGGCCCAAACGGACACAACAATTTTTCGGAAAAAAGAGAAAATGACCGAACAGAACAACAAGAATCAAGCCCCGGCAGCCGCGGCTGAGGATGAAAACCACATCATCGCCGAGCGCCGTGCCAAGCTCGCACGCCTGCGTGAAGCCGGTGTCGCCTACCCCAACGATTTCGTGCGCAAGGACCTTTTCGGGGACCTGCGCGCCAAGTTTGGCGACAAAAGCCGCGAAGAACTCGAGGAACTTAAGCCCGAAGTCGCCGTTTCCGGCCGCATGATGCTGAAGCGCGTCATGGGTAAAGCCGCCTTTGCGACCATGCATGACTTCACAGGCGACATGCAGTACTTCATCACCCCGAGCGAAGTGGGCGATGAGGCGTTTGCGCAGTTTAAGGCGATGGACCTCGGGGACATTGTCGCCGCCCAAGGGCGCCTTTTCCGCACCAACCGCGGAGAGCTCTCGGTGCACGTCACCAAAATCCGGCTGCTCACAAAGAGTATCCGGCCGCTGCCCAATAAATTTAAGGGCCTGCAGGATCCGGAACAGTGCTGCCGTCAGCGCTACGCCGATCTCATCATCAATCCGGAAAGCCGCACGCGCTTTGAAACGCGCTCCAAGGTTGTGGCTTCGATCCGCGAATACATGCAGGCGCACCGCTTCATGGAAGTGGAAACGCCGATGCTCAACCCCATCCCGGGCGGCGCCAACGCCAAGCCCTTTGTGACGCATCACAACGCGCTTGACATGGACCTGTTCCTGCGGATTGCCCCCGAGCTTTATCTCAAGCGCCTCGTGGTGGGCGGCTTTGAGCGCGTCTTTGAAATCAACCGGTGCTTCCGTAACGAAGGCATCGACACGCGCCACAACCCGGAATTCACGACGATCGAGTTTTACGCCACCTACTGGACGTACCGCGATCAGATGGAATTTACGGAAAACCTCCTGAGAACCGTGGCTCAGAAGGCAACGGGCTCGATGGTGCTCAACTACCAGGGCACTGAAATTGATCTTTCGAAACCCTTTGCGCGGCTCACGCCCGAACAGGCAATCATGAAGTACGCGCCGCAGTACACGCCGGAAAACCTCACGGATGAGGCGTTCCTCAGAGCAGAACTTAAGCGCCTCGGAGAGCCCCAGCCCGACTGGGTCGGCATGGGTGCGCTCGTGATGGGGCTGTTTGAAGCCGTGGCAGAGTCCAAGCTCATTGAGCCCACGTTCATCATCGACTACCCGGTCGAGATTTCGCCTTTGGCCCGCGCTTCCGACACCCATCCGGAACTTACCGAACGGTTTGAACTCTTTATCTACGGGCGCGAGACCGCCAACGGCTTTTCCGAACTCAACGACCCCGAAGATCAGGCGCGGCGCTTCCAGGCGCAGGCTGACGCCAAGACCCACGGCGACGATGAAGCCATGTACTACGATGCGGACTTTATCCGCGCGCTCGAGTACGGGCTGCCGCCGACCGCGGGCTGCGGCATCGGCATTGACCGCTTCGTGATGCTTTTAACGAACGCCTCCACGATCCGCGACGTGCTGCTCTTCCCGACGCTGCGTCTTGAAGCGTAAGCCGCAAAGGACGATTCATGCCGGTTCAGTTTGACGGCGTGACGCGAGAGCCCCGGCCCGCCGGGGCTCTTTTGCTGTCGGTTAACGGGCAGAGAGCCGGCCTTGTCACGCGCGAAAACCTCGCCTTTATCGAAAGGCTCGAAAAGCCTCTGGCATCCGCCTTTTCACTGAAGGGAGAAACCCTCACGCTCACGCTTCCCGCGGCTTCCGACGCGTTTTTGGCTGACCTCGCGGCAGCGCTCTGGCGGCGTCACGCGTTTTTTCAGTGGCGAAATGAAGCGCTTGACGTGTTGGCCGAAGACGACGCAACGGTCATTGCGCACGCCGAGCGCGGCCTTTTTCGGTTTCTCGGGCTCACAACCCGCTGCGTTTATGCGGTTGCCTCCACCCCTTCAGGAAAATTTTGGCTCGGCAAAAGAAGCGCACATAAAGCAATTGATCCGGGGCTTTACGATACGCTCGCTAGCGGGCTGATTGCCGCGGGCGAAACCGTGCAGGAAGCGCTCATCCGGGAAACCGCCGAAGAGTCGGGACTTACGCCCGAGGTCTGTCAGTTTCACCCCGGCTGTGCCGTCACGTTGATTGAACGGCGCGTCAGGGAAGGCTGGATGCGGGAAATCACATACACATACCGCGCAGAGGTCGCTGAAGACGTGACGCCCCAAAACACCGACGGCGAAGTGGAACGCTTTGACGCCGTGGATACTGAAGAGCTCAAAGACTGCGCACGGCGCGGGCTTCTTACCTTTGAGACCGTTGAGGCGCTCACCGTCCTCGGACTTCTTCCCAAAACCAAACAACAGAACACAACACCGTGAAAATTGCCACCTGGAACGTAAACAGCATCAAAGTGCGCGCCCCGCAGGTCTGCGCGTGGCTTCAAGCCTCCGGAACCGACGTGCTCGCGATGCAGGAAATCAAAACAACAGACGACCTCTTTCCGCGCGACGCATTTGACGCCGCAGGGTACGATACGTATGTCTTCGGGCAGAAGACCTATAACGGGGTGGCGCTTGCCGTCAGACGCGAAACCGTCGCAAAAGTCGAGGATGTCGTTACGGGGATTCCGCATTATCCGGACGAACAGAAGCGCTTTATCGCCGCGACAATCACAGGTAAGGACGGTGCCCTCGTGCGACTTGCGGGCGTTTATGTTCCCAACGGCCAGGCCGTGGGCTGCGACAAGTACCTCTATAAGCTTGACTGGCTCTCGGCACTGACCCACTGGACGCGCGCTGAAATTGCTGCCGGCAATCCCCTCATGATTGTCGGAGACTACAACATTGCGCCCACGGACGCCGATGTCTGGAATCCGGAGAGCTGGAAAGGCAACATTTTGGTGAGCGAACCCGAGCGCAGTGCGTTAAAAACACTGCTTGCCGCCGGCCTCACCGACACGTGGAACCTGGAACTGCACGACCCCGAAACCTACTCCTGGTGGGATTACCGCCAAAGCGGTTTTGAAAAGAACCACGGCCTGAGAATCGATCTGATGCTCGCTGCCGAGCCGCTGACGCAGCGCATTAAAGACGTTGCGGTCGATACGGCCCCGAGAGCCACCGAAAAGCCGAGCGATCACGCACCGGTGGTGCTCACGCTTTCAGCCTGATTCTTATCCGCAGGTACAAAAAAGGGAACCGTTTTTTAGCGGCTCCCTTCTTTTTTATCCGGCAGTCAGCAAAGACTACGGAACATTGAACTTAAAGTCGTGGCACTGAGCGCAGAAGTTTTCGCTCTTTTCGTGGCCCAGGTGGCAGTTCGTGCACTCGAGCTTATCCTGGTAGTGCGGAGAGGTGTGCGGGTTGTGGGGCTTGACGTTTTTCGTCTTATTCACCAGAGCCTGCGTCGGATGGCACTTCGTGCAGGTATTGATGTCGGGCGGATCAAGCTCGGCGGGATTGCCCTTACCGTGACACATCTCGCAGCTCACCCCCTTTGCGACATGGCGGTCAGCCAGAAACTTATCAGCGGCCGAAGCC